>JAABUL010003325.1_pt1 | contig 24162 bp, 19 predicted proteins | sample 5559151 | NCBI WGS metagenome assembly JAABUL01 (sample SAMN10711876, study PRJNA513368) | rock metagenome | isolation source: Antarctica rocks | place: Antarctica: Victoria Land, Pudding Butte sud | reverse complement strand
AGTCACTCAGCTATATTGACGACGTGACGCTATACATTGAGGGAAGAAATATTGACAAGAATGTGAAAATACTGGAAAACGCAGCAAAAATCGCTTTCACATGAGCTGAGAACAACGCAGTGCAATTTAATGACTCGAAATCTGAATTGATACACTTTGAAAGTCACAAGACAACACTCAATCAAATGATTATTCTACTCAATAACACGGTCATAAAATCAAAGACATGCGTATGATGACTAGAAGTCTGACTGAATCGAAAGCTCAACTTCAAAGTTCATGTGCAAACGAAAATCGCGACAGTCACAAGAACGTTACACTCGTTATTTAGATTAATGAATAGTGAGTGAGAACTAAATGTCAAATCAGGAAAGCAGTTATACCTGGCATGCGTCACGTCTATTAGTGATTATGACGTCGAAATATGATGAAATAATCAAAAAAGCTACTTAGTCAAATTTCGCAAACTGCAAAACGCTGCATTACGAAAAATTCTGAGTGCGTTTCGAACATCATTGATAGAGACTATGCAAATAGAAGTCGAAATTTCGTCAATGAAGATGCAATTAGATCAAAAGTGCAAGAACTATGCAATTTGAATAGTTGAGTTATCGAAAAAACACTCTATCAGAAAAAGAACATCTATTTCGTACTCATCTCAATACTCTATCGAATTGAACCTAGATCTGAACGCATCGAAATACCTGAACTGAAACGAGACGAAGAAGAACTTATCTTGAAAAGTCAAGAAGTGCAAAGACAGACTTACGCAGATATATCGAATATTGAACAAAGTGCAAAAAACATTGAATTCAATAAAAGAAATCGAAATTTCTCACTTCAAGAAATCGTGAGGTCAAGAAATTGAGCATTTAGCAAGAATTCAAACCGAATTTGCAAAAAGCGAAACTCGCGAAATGATCAATTCGCACTACAGGGAATTAGAAAGAATTATCAAAAAGGCGAAAAACATAGTGATGTATATTGACGCATCGCAAATTCGGAAAAAGATAGCAGAGGTCGAAACAGAAACTGAAACAACAGTGATATTCACGCATGAACTCGTCAGATACAGCAAAGCGACAAGCGTTTACAACAAAATAATCACAACGAAAGCGAAACTGCAAGCTATTAGCGATGCAATCGCAATATGCAGCGAAAAAGCACTCAAAAACAGCAAAATTTGAGTGTACATGAACAGTCAAATGACTTTGCAAAGACTAAACGCAAAGAGCAACGTCAATGCAAGATTATTTGATGACATACGACAAAGCTTGATCAATTTACGTCAGAATCAGTGTCAAATTCGCATACAGTGAATATCGAGTTGCAAGAGCATTATTGAGAACGAAAAAGCAGATCAATTGGTCAAAAGCGTTGCTCAAGAATTATCAGTTATCAACAACATGAAAGCAATCATCATAAGCTTCGTCAAAAAGCAAATTTGCAAAGAGACGAAATTACAATGGTTAAATGTCTGAAAAAGCAGCATCAAGAAGGGAAACCAGTATCGAAAGCACATATCAAATGTGAATCTAAGTCATAAATCACTAAAAGAGCTTAGAAAAATCGATAGACTAACGTTTTCAACCTTTATTCAGTTGAAAATGAGACACGACTATTTCAAGAGCTATTTGCATCGATTATCAGAGAATAATTCGAACAAATGCTATAAAATATGCAATGCGAGTCAAACGTCAGAGCATTTACTACTAAATTGCAAGCATTATAAGTCAGAGCAGATAAAGCTTAAGAAAAAGACTCAGCTCAAAAACACAGACATCATATTGACGCTGTTCATCATCAAAATCGAAAGAATTGCAACACTAAAGTATTTGAAAAATACTTGAATTGCAACGAGAAAATGACTATTAGAAACGAAAGAGTAGAACGCGAAGAGTGCGAAGAGACAAAGAAAAACGAAAGTACGATGACGAGAATTGAGTGAGAGCGCTTGTATGTGCAAACTATCGATGTGATTGATCAACGAGAAGATATAAAGCAGCGACTTTGATCAGATTACATGTAACTTAGCATACATACAGCGTTTAGACAGTGTCATAGTCATAGACTGCATGCACTTAATGAAGAAATAAAAAATAAAAATAAAAAACAGAATGTGCAAAAGAAGTTGAAAACTGAATTCAATGAAAAGTGCAAGACATTCTTGAAAGCAATGTATTCATCATCTTCAAAAGTTCAAATCAATGAGAATTTACTATTGAACGAAAGTATACAGTGATCAAGAATTATCGAGAGAAAGATTAAGCATGCTATTAACTTCTCAGCACTCAGAAAAGCACTTGAATCAGATGATATGTCATTCGCAATCGTGCAGCGAGCATACAAAAGTGTATTAAAAATTTTCAATCTGATGTATTTGAATCTGATCAAAAGTGACTATCATTCAAAAATATGACGCGAAGACACAGAAATCATTCTGAAAAAATCGAATAAATCAAATTATTCAATTTCGAAGACATACAGAATTATCACACTGCTAAACTGCTTAGACAAGATAGTAAAAAAGCTAATAGTGATGCAACTGTCATACACAGCGAAAATGAATGACAAGTTGCTAAACTTCAATCAAATGAAAGACAGAAAACAAAGATCAGCTATAAACGCAGTACTAAACCTAGTACATGATGCGCAAATGACAAAAAGTCGTGAAAACATGCTTACATGTTTACTGCTAAATGTCAAAGATGTCTTTGATCATGTGATGTTGAAACAGCTGATCAAGATCTTGATCAAACAGAAGATATCAATCAATTTGATCAACTGAATGAAATGCTTCTTACAAAATTGAGTCATTGATTTAGCATTTAATGAATGTCATGATGTCAGATCATCAACTCAATTTAGAACATAAATTGTTGATGTCTTAAATAATCTCGATTCATTGAATCTGTTTTGCAGTTTAATGAATCAAGTCATTAATTTAGTCATCATCATCTTAATCTAGTTTCAGCAATTCTGTTTTGATCATCTCAGTCATGTGCATGAATCTTTGCAATCTTAAGTCATAAAACTATTGTTTAGTCTTGATTCTGCTCAATTCATGTATATAGAAGTTGAGTTCTTGTTCTTTTCTTTCACTTTTTGTCTTTCGTCTTGTACATTATCTGATGTATTGTTTTGTATTTAGTTCAAGTAATATAATAATCAATTCTTTATATTGATAGAATCTTTAGTTCAGTCTAGTCTTTGACATTATGAAAGATTTACACTTTCTGCAACGTTTTCATACATTGAAATCTCGTTTAGTTACTCTTTCACTCAAATAAAGTCATCTTACAATCTCTTGATCAACGATGAGCGTGCTGCTGAACAGTTCACTCAAAGTATGATTGAAAATTCAGTTGAGATTTTTCATGTAATGCAAAAGCTTCAAAATCAAGTTTAACAACATAATGTCATCATTTCATTCTTGTTCATCATTTTTAGTTCTTCAGTTTATATAGAATTAAATTCTCAGTCTTTCATGATGATAGCTCAGATTGTTGCATAAATCTTGAATAATCAATCTTTCTTCATCATTCACTTCTTTGCAAATTCTGTCGCTGTCATCATCGCTTTTAGATTCAAGAAGCTTCTCAACATATTTGAATATGAAAAGAACAAAGATTGATTGAATGCATGAAAGCAGAGTCTGATACAGCGCATAAACATGAATGATGATCATTATTTCTTTCATTGAGTCAAGATTGTTTATGTCGAGTCACGACTCATCATAGATAAGAAGACTCACAATTTAATGAGTCAATATTGAGTCAATATTGAGTCAATAATTTTTGTATCATTTTCATCTTCGCAAATTAACAACATAAATTGCGTCATTACTGTGATAATTCTTTCAAGACAGAAAATGCTCATCTATATCTTCGCGAAATTTTGAAGCAAGACATGAATAGCTTTGTTGACTACTACAATCTCTTTTATCAAAAGAAAGAATATTCTTTGATGAAAGATTTCTCATTGATTGACTGTTTAAAGCGTAATGTCAATTATTTCACTTAAGTCATCATCTTCTTCTGACAAAATCTTGATGAAATTCAATTATTCATTCTTCATCAATGAGTTCAAGCATTCTTTGACATCAATGAAGAGCTTCAGCAGCTTAAGCATCATTAATCTCACTTCGTCTTCGTTCTTGTTTCATTCATCAAAGTCAAGAGTATCTCTGCATTGATCAGTAATTCTTTGAATTTCAAGATCATCATCTTTGTGACTGTTGTCTCGACAATATCTTCATCTCTTTTTCTCTCGTCTCTTGATGAGTCAATGAATCTAAGTTTTGTCATTGTCATCATTCAAGATAAGACTTTGATCGTTTCTGAGATCAAGAAAATCTGCAACAAGTGAAAGCTGTGCTACTACTGCAAATTGCAACATTCAAGCAAAATTGCTAAAGAATGTTCAAATAAAAAGCTCTTCACTTTGCATATCATAAATGTTTATGACAGTGATGTTGTCAATATAAATGAAGAAGGCTCGCTGTCTGCGAGAAAAATCTAGTTTCTGAGCTAAGTCGCGTTCAGAAATCTGTATACATATCATCTTGTCTACTAGTTTCAATCTTTTCATTCTCACTTCAATCATATAGAAAGTTTTCTGCTAAATTTATCTTGAAACTCTTTGAATTCAATTCAACATTCAAAAATAGTCACATGATAGTATTCTGTATTCTACGTCAAGCTCAATCTAAAGTTTTTGCTCTCGCTTTAATTGATAATGAAGTCTCAACTTATGTTTTTATGAATAAATTCTTTGCGCAACAACATCATCTTTTCTTGCATCAATTAACTCATTCTTGCAGACTTCAAGAATTTGATGATTAAGTTGCTTTAATCAATGACATTACTCATGTTGTCGAAATCACAATGATTCTCGATGAACACATTGAAAGACTATTTTTCTATGTCACTGAATTCAATCAATATTTCATTGTCATGAGTTTATCATGACTTCATCATCACGTCATTGATGTCAATTTTGAACACAATATTCTCATCTTGTTTTTCTTCTTCTGTCTTAATCATTGTTGTTCATTCTTCGTCAAGATCTATGATCTTAATCAACAAGAAGAAAATTTCTTGTTTGAAGTTAACAAAGTAGCTTTCTTTCAGTCTTGTTCTTAATTCACTCACAAGAAGCAACTCAGTTCACGAATCATTCACAAGAAGCAATTCAGTTTACAAATCGCTCACAAGAAGCAATTCAGCACTCAGTTCACTTGCAAGAAGCAATCTAGTTCTTTATTCATTTGAAAGAAGCAACTCAGTTTTCAGTTTACTTGCAAGAAGCAATCTAGTCTTTCATTCACTCAAAAGAAGTAACTCAGTTTTCAGTTCACTCGCAAGAAGCAATTCAGTTCTCAATTCGCTTGCAAGAAGTAACTCAGTTTCTCGTTCACTCATGAGAAGTCAACTAATACTTAACTCGTTCACAAGAAACAAATTTCGTTCAGTCTTGTCTTTCATCTGAAACAAGAAGCTTCTAGTTGTATTTTTTAAGTCATTCAAAAAGAATAATCATCAAAAATCAAGTGTCAAAATTCTTTCTTCTTTAGAACTTCTGTTATCTTTTGAGCAGATCAATTCAATCGATCTTTTATACAACTTGATATAATCAAGTTAAAAGCTCAAAGCTTTGATCATGCTGCTTATGTCAAAGACATTGAAGTGTTTAGCGTCACTTTAAAGAAAATCAATGTCTTCTTGAATCTTGAATTAATCTCGTCTTCTAGTTCAGATTCTGATGAGTCAAAATTGCGTTGCATGACTTTGACTGTTTGTTCAAAGAACAGTTTAACTTTTGCTCAGTTCTCGTCTCGTTCTCAAGACAGTACATATGATAAGAATCATCGTTTGAATCTTTATCAAATGAAAAAGAAATTTCTTTTGACTGCATTCACAACACAAGAAAATCTTGAAGTTTATTGATAAAGTAAGAACGTTGATTCAGTCACAATTCTATCGTTCAAATATTTCAAGTTTCTAGACGTTTTCTTTAAGAAGAACGTCGATATCTTGTCTTTGCATTAAACTCATGATCATGTCATACATCTTAAAGAAGATGCTCAATTCTCAGTCTTCGCTTTGTACAACATAAGTCGTGACAAAATTCTAGAACTTCGTCGTTATCTGAATGAAAATCTGAGCAAAGATTTCATTCAAGTCAGTTATTCTCAAACGATCATCTCTGTTCTCTTTGTCAAGAAACTTGAAGAAGAACTTTGCTTCTGCGTGAACTATCAAGATCTGAACGCTATCACAGTCAAGAATTGATATTCTCTGTCTTTGATCTTAGAAACGCTGAATTGTCTAAGTTGAGCTAAAATTTTTATCAAGCTGAATATCATCTTTGCGTTCAATCGACTTCAAATCAAAGAAGAAAATAAAGCTTTCATCGTCTTTTGCACTCGATTTGAATTATTCAAGTATCTAGTCATGCTTTTCAATCTATGTAATGAGTCTGTCTTGTTTCAGAAGTATATTAATAATATTCTTCATGAACATTTAAATAAGTTCTATACAGCTTATCTGAATGATATCTTGATCTATTTCGACAATAAACTCAAGCACGAGATTTATGTCAAGCTCATTCTGCAAAAGCTGTGAGAAGCAGATCTTCAGATGAATATAATCAAATGCAAGTTTCACATCACTTATGTTTCATATTTAGAATTGATAATCATCATTGAAGAGATCAAGATAAATTCTTCTAAGATAAACATCATTGTCAAATGACTCATCTTGATCAATGTTGAAGACGTTCAAAGTTTTCTAGATTTCGCGAACTTTTATAAAATATTCATCTATGACTATAGTAGAATAACTATCTCGCTCACTCGTCTCATCAGAAAAGATGTACTCTTTGTCTGATTTCAGAAATATCAGATTGCATTCAACATTCTTAAGAAAGTCTTCACTTTCAAGATTATTCTTCATCATTATAATTCAGATCATAAGATTGTGATAGAAATCAATGCTTTGAACTATGTGTTCAAAAACATTCTCTTTCAGTACGATGAGAATGAGATTCTTCATTCAGTCACTTACTTTTTGAAGAAGCATAACTTAGTCGAGTGTAACTACAAGATCTACGATAAAGAACTCATGATCATTGTTCATGCTTTCGAGAAATGATGATCAGAGCTTGAAGACTTTATCTACTCTGTTGAGATGATCATGAATCACAAAAATCTTGAGTATTTCATGTCAACTAAGTAGTTGAGTCATCATCAAGCTCGTTGAAGCAAGTTTCTGTCTAGATTCAACTATCACATTACTTATCATTTTGACAAGATCGACAATAAGTTAAATGCTCTGACACGTCGCTCAGAAGATTTTTCTAAAGAGAAAGATACATTTAATTCTCAACATTAATATCAACATCAAACAATTCTGAAAACTCATGTTTTAAATTTCAATATTGTTAAAAATCTCGTTCTTAACATCTTCAACATTAAAGTCATGAAGCTTCAGTCACAAATCATCGCTCTAAATTCAGTTCAGTTACATCTGTTTTCAGTTATTTTAGCATTCTTGCAAATTCTAGTTCTCATGAATTTAGAAATCGAAGAATTCAACGTTGAAAACATCAAGTTTCAGCTAGATCAAGACACTCTGAATCTTGATGAAGATTCTGCTGACACTCTCACTCAAACATTGTGAAAGTAAATCGAAATCAATGACAAATTTGCAGTTCAAATAATCAAAGCACTTTGCAATAAAGCACAACATCACAACAAGATCTTTTTAGTTGAGTGTAAAGAACATGAGAATCATCTGTACTTTCAAGAAAGAAAGTATGTGCTCAACTCAGATAAACTATGTCTTCGTATCATTCAGCTTGCTCATGATAATGTCGTCGATGATCACTCAGAAAGAGCAAAAAGCTATGAACTGATCAGTCGAGTTTACTGATGATCAAACATTTATAAGTATGTTTAATGCTTTGTATGAAACTGTTACGTATGCACACGTTTTAAGCTCTTTAAACAATGAACTCAAGAATGATTGCATCTTCTTTCAATTTTCAAACGTTGTTGATGTGATGTTTTCATGAACTATGTAGATTCTTTATTGCTCAGTATCTTCATGAATATCACATATAGATATGTTCTAGTCTTCATTGATCATTTTATCAAAATGAGACATTTAGTTCTCATCACTTCTATGAAAGTTGAAAAAGTTATTAACTGCTTCTATGCTCATGTTTGAAAACATCATGATTTACTTGAGTTCTTCATGTCTGATTGAGACACACAATTCATCTTTGATGTCTGAAAGCATATGTGTAAAATGTTGAAGATAAATGTTAAGTTATCAACAACGTATCACTCTGAAATAAATGATTAAATCAAGAGAATCAATGCTGTTATGAAGCATTATCTTCGAGTTTTCGTCAACTACATGCAGAATAACTGAGCTAAGTGACTTTCTAAAGTTGAATTTATCGTCAATAACACATCGTTATTAATCATTCTAGCATCATTCTTCTTGATTAATTTAAGTCAAAACTCACGTCTAGACTTTGAGTTTTTTGAGTCTCTGCTTGAGAATCTTACATCTCAAGCTCAAAACAAGTTAATCAACGTTGAAGAGTTTATCAAGAAGATGAAGAAACTAACTGAACATCTACGTGATGAAATGCTTATAGCTCAGATCATTTACAAATTCAATGTTAATTTCTCTCGTCGTTCTTGTTTTAAATACTTCGTTGAAGATGAAGTTTAACTGAATGCTTGCAATCTTAGCATCGCTCATCTTGTTGTCAAGTTAAATGATCATAATATTAATCTCTTCAAGATTAAGCATGTCTTTGAGAATAATTCTCTGATCATCAAGTTAAATCTTTCAGCATTCATGAAGATTCATTCAATCTTTCATGTCATTTTTTGAGTCATATCGCAAGTGATTCTCTCTTGAGTCAACGTCAGAAATCTCAAAAACTCATTATCATCAAAAATGATGAAAGATTCTGATATATAAACAGCATATTAAACTTCAAGCATGATAAACGCTATAATTCATCTTTGCTCAAGTATTACATCGATTGAAAAGATCACTTTTCTACTTGAGAATCTTTTCATCTTCTGAATAATTGTGAGCAAATGCTTAATGAATATCATCTCGTCAATTTTGTTGTTGAAGAATCACATGTACTGTCGTGTGTGATGTCTCAATGTCAATGTTAAGAACTTTAAGTTTAATCTTTATCATCTCAATTCAGCTCAGATCTGACTCAGATCTTGTCTAGATCTGTCTCAGACATCTTGTTTAAATCTGACTCAGATGTGATTCAGATGTATTTCAATCTCATCTGTGCATCATTACATTAAACTGCATTTTGTTTTTCTCTTGCTCAGATCTGACTCAGATCTTGTCTAGATCTGACTCAGACATCTTGTTTAAATTTGACTCAAATGTGATTCAGATGTGTTTCAATTCTCTGTGCATCATCACATTAAAATGCGTCTCATCTTATTTCATTTTACAGAAATCTTGCTCAAATTTAACTCAGATGTGACTCAAATTTATTTCAGTCTTGTTTGTGCATCATCATGTTAAAATGCATCTCATCTCGTCTCACTCTTCAGACATCTTGCTTAAATCTGACTCAGATGTGACTCAGATTTATTCTAGTTTCATCTGTGCTTCATCACATTAAAATGCGTTCACATCAATTCTCATCTCATTTCAAGTCTTCATCTTTGATTTTTTCTCGTCTCATCTTGTTTCTTCTCATCATCTTGCAAAAGCTCAGTCTTGAAGAGAGAAGTTACTGTCATGATGTCAGATCATCAATTCAATTTAAAACATAAATCATCAATGTTTTAAATAATCTCGATTCATTGAATCTGTTTCGCAGTTCAATGAATCAAGTCATTAATCTAGTCATCATCATCTTAATTTAGTTTCAGCAATTCTGTTTCAATCATCTCAGTTGTGTGCGCGAATCTTTGCAATCTTAAGACATAAAACTACTGTCTAGTCTTGATTCTGCTCAATTCATGTATATAAAAGTTGAGCTTTCATTCTTTTCTTTCGCTCTTTGTCTTTCATCTTGTACATTATTTGATGTATTGTTCTGTATCTAGTTCAAGTAATATAATAATCAATTCTCTATATTGATAAAATTTCTAGTTCAGTCTAGTCTCTGACAATGAAGAACGTCAGAAGTCAAAGAAAATTTTCACAGAAATATCATAAGAATCATTTATTTCATTTATTTTGTTTCTAATTTACATTCAACACTTATTCTTGAAGATTCGCGCAAGAATTGAAAATCTACAGTCATTCAGCTACATTGATGATGTCACGCTGTACATCAAGGGAAAAAGCATTGATAAGAATGTGAGAAAGCTGAAAAAGTGTGATGATTGAGTTTACTAAATGAATAGACAAAGTCTATAAGAGTGATATGACAATGTGATGTTCTAAGCAGGCACAGAATGAGTATATTTTATGATAGAGTTAATTATTAAGAAGCTCTCGATAACTTGAGAAGATCAATCGACTATAAAGAGTTTGTCAAGCATTGTCAAGTTGAGCACGACATAACTCATGACATATTAAGTCGAAGATATGACGTAGTTTAAACGATGTCTTGACAAAGTCATAAAGTTTCAGAGCTAACTCAGATCTGATCTTTGACTCAGTTTTTGACTCTAGTCTCTGATCTAATCTTTATGTGTCAATTTATCATGACAATTGTCTTCTCTTCTAAGTGAGTTCGTTCTCGATCTCAATAATTAATGTCTTTGTTTACTCTGATAAACAATGACGCGTACTCATTGATTCACTCTAGAAGCTCTCAATAAAAACCTTCAAATCTCTGTGAGAAAATAAGAAAAAGAGAAACTTTCGATTGAATGATGATTCATCTTCAATTATAATGCATATAAATAACATTATAAATAGTATATGTGATGTGTAGTTGATGTAGATGACAGCAATGATGATGTGTAGATAGCACATAAACATTGTTTATCTTTCAAGTAAATGATATTGTTGAGATGATAAAGCATAAACAAGAGTGAATAATAATTGTTGATTTGTTTATCGCTCTTTCAGTTCTTCTCAACTTCTCATTTTCTTCAACTTCATCTTTTTTCAATCATGATCATATTTTTATCATTGTATGATTACTTTTAACAAACTTTGAGTATATCTGTATTGTAAGAGTAAGAGATCTAAATCATAAGTCGTGAACGTGCAGCGATGCTCAAAAACAGTCGTAAAATGATGAAGTCAACTGATGCTTAAGTCAAGATTATTACGAAAGTAAGTGATGTCACAACTTGAGATTTCACGACTATTACTGCAATTAACAGTATCATAAGTCTGCTCAAAAGACATTGATCAGACGTGATGATCATGATGCTGCTGATGCTGTTGATGCTGAATCACTTGTGATGATGCAGACATCATCAAATTCTGATCAAGAACTCATTACTTCTACTATTCAAACTTTCAAGTACATCTCAACTATCAAAGAGAAAATTCAAGAAACAATGAGAAAAGAAATGATCGTTGATGCTTCGTCAACAATCTTGTCGAACTTACAGACTTCGCGAAATCAAAAAACAATGATGAGATTCGCTTATTCAACTTCTTGATGTCGTTACTGATGCTTTTCAACTGTCAATTGTTGAAATAAGCGAAAGAAGTGCTGCTGATCTTGAAACTCTAAATAAAGTGATTTGTATAAAGTGTGCTCAAGTTCTACACATTGAGAATAAAACATCGCTGTGTGACGTCGTCTTTCAAAGAAAGACAATGTACAAGAAGTGTGCTTGCTGTGCGAGTAATGAAAGTTTTTGTATCACAATGAGTATACTTATCTGATACATTTGCTAAATGCTCATGATTCAATGTTTAGATTTTCAACATTTGCATTCAAGCTGTTAATGAATTCTTTCGTCTGCAGAATATTCATGATAGTGCAATTGAGAATGAAGAAGAGAACGTCACTCTGAAGACATTCACTGTTCATTAGAAAATTCTTTATAAGAAGTTGACAACAGCGACTCATGTGAAGAATTGTCTTGAGAAAACTCACAAATTTGAGTCTCTAAAGATTCAAAAGCTCATTCTCAAAGAAATGATGATTGTCAATGACATTGTTAAAGAAATTCTGAATGTAAAGCGCTTTGCAATACATTCAATCTCAATTATATATCATTTTGTCAGCGTTTTTAATTGTTCTGATATATTTTAGCACAATCTGTGATGTTACGATTCTAGCTACGCATCTTCATTGATAGCTATGTTGATGACTATGTTGATGACTATTCTGAGAGCTATTGTTGATTGCTCATCGCTAGAGCATAAACTTGTTTCAAAGTCAACTTTATTCAGAATTAGCTTATGTTCTTCTGAGTCATATAGATAGTCAACTCTTCTCTTCTAAATACTTTTCTTTCTTAGCATTTATATACTTGTTATCTTACACTCATATGACTCGCTCTATGCTGGTTTCTAACATTATATAAATGCTTCTTCATTACAGACAAAGTGAAATAATTTGCATCGATTTCTTCAAGTGCTTCTGCTAGTAATTCTTCAATTCTTTATTGACTTTGATCTAGCGACTTACGTTCGTGCAGCAGCACTCATCTTTCTTCTCTTGTGAGCTGATTCAGCGAGAATAAACAAAAGATTCAAACTCGTGCGCTGATCAGCGAGTATAAACAAACGATTGAAATCATTCGACTAGGTCAAAGATCAGCGAATTAATCGTTCATTCAGATTTGCAAGAAATTCTTCGAATTTGTTGAACAATCAAATGAAGTCAGTCATAGAACTGCGTGAAGTCTCTATCTCGAGAAGCAAACTCTCAGTGAGTCTGCTTCAATGACATCGTCAATGCAATAATCTTCTCATCATTCTATCTATCAGTGAATTGATTCATCTATCAGTTCACATGCAACTAGTGAGTCTGCTTCAATGACATCTATTCTCAATGCAATGATTTATCTTTTCATCACTTTATCTATCAGTGAATTGATCTGTTGACTCGTTCATGTGCAACTAGTGAGTCTGCTTCAATGACACTTCTACCTTGCATAGTGAGTCTGCTACAATAGACATTTCGATTCTACACAAGGCTAAGAAAATACATTCATGCGAACATGAATCGTTGAAGAAGGAAAGTAATGTTACGATTCTAGCTACGCATCTTCGTTGATAGTTATGTTGATGACTATGTTGATGACTATTCTGAGAGCTATCGTCGATTGCTCGTCGCTAGAGCATAGACTTGTTTCGAAGTCAATTCTATTCAGAGTTAACTTATGTTCTTCTGAGTCATATAGATAGTCAACTCTTTTCTTCTAGATACTTTTCTTTCTTAGCATTTATATACTCGTTATCTTACACTCATATGACTCGCTCTATGCTGATCTTTAACATGTCGTCTTTTGAATTTCTATCTTCACGTCTCAATGTAAATCTGACAATAAAAGAGAAGAAGAAGTCTGCAATCTTGCCTCATGTGAAAAATGTTTGATGAAGTGATGATTGTGTGATGTTTATTGTGTCGTGATGATTGCACTTTCTTGTTGAGCGCGTTTAAGCATCTTTGCGCTTTTTTCTTCTGTCTGTTGATTTACATATGTGATCGCTTCATTAAAGAACGAAACTATCATAATACAATGATTTTTCTTTTCTAATAATGAGTTTATGCTTGAAAGTGAGTGATTATGCTTTTCGCTCACGTTTCAGTCTGATTTCGAAAGCTTCTATAAGCTTCGAGACATCTTTCATATCTTCGCTCAATATTCATTGATTATATTCAATGAGATATTCTTTTCATTGTATCTTATAATATAAGATTCTCTTTCTTTTTCGCTTTTGTAAAATCTTTTCTATCTTTCATTCTTGCTCATCATCAATAAGCTTGAATACAAGATAATCAAGTATAGAATCATCATTTAGTTTATGATTATACGACTTTAAGAGAAATACATGAAAGACAGAATGAATTCTATAGATGATTGAAAGATCAAGATGATATGTTTGCTTGTCTACTGATTTCTGTATGTGAAAGAATTCTATCAACTTATTTGATAACTTCTTGCTCAATTTCTTCTGCTTCAGGTTTTTTGCTGATAGCATGATCAAATCATCAACATTAAAGAACTTAAACTTATGTTTTTGATTATAGTACTTTGCCTGAGCATTGACTGCATTTTATCATCATTTCGTCAACGTGTTTTGCACATCTTGCAGCATTTTAATGCGTTCTTTTGCTGCTGACACTTCTTCTTTCATAGCATCATTCTTAATGTGTATGTCAAAGATTGACTCATAGTCATACATAACTTTAAAGAAACTACAGCTCAACGAAGAGTGCTTCATCTGATGATACACAAACTCAACTACGAGTAGAAGCGTAGTTCAGTCATCTTGCTTTTCTGAACAATATACTCGTAGATAATGTTTCAGCATTTGATTCTGTCATTCTGTTTGATTGTCTGTTTGCAAATGAAAGACGATGCTTAGTCGTTGTTTCATCTTGACATGATAGCAGATCTTTGATCAGAACGCACTGATAAATAAACTATCTTTATCAATAACTATATCATTCAATATCTTATATCTTAAAGCAATCTGCTCAAAAAACAACTTTGCTAACTTTACAACAGTCAGAGTCTTCTTTGTAGACAGATAACGCGTCATCTTCGTGTAGTGATCAACTATCATGAAAATCAAGTCATACACAATTTATTTTCATTTACTAGGCAACAGATCTGTTATAAAATTTATAGTGATTTCTTTTCATGAATCTGTGAGTCGAAATAACGATTTCAACTCATCATATGATAGATGACATTTCATCTTTACTCTCTGACAAATGTCACAAGTATCTATATACTCTTTGACATTCTTGATCATACTTTTTCAGTAATATTTGCAATTTAATAGCTTGCTGATCTTGTCAGCATCAAAATGTCTCGTTAATGAATCATCATGATGACGTTTCAATAGCTTTTCTCTGACAGAAAGATCTTCTGAAACATACAACAATTCATTGTACTCTATCATTTCTTGACTATTCAATGTTCAAGCTTCGACATCACTCTTTCATATACTCATCGTTTTATCTGCTTTTAGTCTCATAGCAAATTCATCTTCTTGCTGTAAGATTTTGATGAGCTTGACTATGAATTTACTACTGAAGTTGTATGTTGTTTCATGAATTATCAGTACTTTGACAATTGCATGTGAAATGAGTTGTTTGCAATTAACAGTTTCAGCAACAGAATTAAGCTGTTTCTCAGCTACGTTGCAATCTTTATGAATTGACGTTTCATCATCATGTCTTCTCAAGTTTTCAGACTCAGATCGAGAAATTCTATCTTTTGAGAAATGTACTTCGTCTAGATGCGTCTTTTGCACTGCTAGAATCATGATTCTCAGCAGCATACTTCTAACATGCACTGCTGAACATGTACTCATGTTTTCACTGACATTGTGAACAGACATCTTCTCGACTTCATTAATCACTCGTGTATAGTAGATTTCATCTGACAACATGCTTTTGACATGATTGACTGAATATCTTCTTTCACTGACATTGTGAACGAACGTCTTCTCGACATCGTTAATCACTCATGTTTATCAATGAGTTTCATCTTGCAGTCTACTCTCAACATGTTTTGCTGAATATTTGTTCATACTTATACTGTGAACAAATGTCTTCTTGACATCGTTAATCACTCGTATACAGTATAGTTCTCTGATTGCTATGAATATAAAGCTATTTAAGCTTTCTATTCTAGTCAGCTTTCGCTGCAGAGTAAGCAGCAAACAATTTGCAAAGATGTTCTCACTCTTATAGTCAGATCATCTCAACAATGCATTGATTGAGTTTGTCTTTCCTGATTTATGTGCTATTTCAAAGTTGCAGATCAACAATCTCATAACTTATCTGACTTGTCTTTTGTTTAGCTTTCAAATGTTTATAAAACTCTTCAGATTATTATGATCAGTCAGAACTTCAACAGTATGATAACTGTTTTTCACATAGTGTCGTCAGTGTTTAAACATCGCTACTATGACTAGAAGCTTCTGATCATGTATCTCATAGTTTCTTTCAACGTCTATCATCATTCTGAATCAGAATGCAATCAAATGTCACTGATCTTCATTATCTGACTGAGACATAATACTCACGACTGCATAATTGAATATGTCGATCTCAATGTGTATATGTTGCTCTGAGTCAAAGTGTCTTAGTATAGATGCTTTCATAAAGACGTCGCGAAGCTGATTAAAAGCTTGTTTCGCTTCACTCAATCATATAAATGAGCTCATTTTTACATCTTTTACACTATTTCTCAGCAGTTTTGTTAAAGACTCTGCTATCTGAAAGTAGTGATGTATAAAACGTCAATAGAAATTGATGAATCTCAGAAAAACTTGTATTTCTCAATACATCTTTAATCTGAGTCATGTTTTGATGATGTTTATTCTACTTGAGTTCATTGAAATGCTTTTTGTGAATACAACAAAGTTTAGAAAGTTCACTTTAGTAATGAAGAATTCATACTTCTTCAAGCTAGCATATAGCTTGAACTTTCTTAATCTCTCAAGAATTTGCTTTATGTGATCTATGTGATCAGTCTTCTCTACGAAAAAGATTAGAATGTCATTCAAATAAATAATACAAAAGTTGTTTAAAAGTTCTGTCAAGATTTTATTAATATAAGTCTGAAAGATGACAGATGCATTGATTAAATCAAACAACATGATCATATATTTGAAGTGATCATAATGAGTACAAAACATTGTCTTTCACTCGTCTTCATGTTGAATTTTGAGACGATAATAGACATTCTTCAAGTCTAACTTAGTGAACTGCTTGACTCTACTGAGTCTGTCTAAAGTTTCACTAATTAAAGACAGTGAATGACGATTTTTAACAGTGATTTTATTCAGATCTCGATAGTTCACGCATAAACAAAGACTATTGTTCTTTTTGAAAATGAATAGAATAGACGCATCAATCAAGCTGACAAAGTGCTTAATTCATTCTTTCGCTAAGACATCATCTAGATACTGTCTCAGAATCGCTAACTCTGTGTTCAACAGATTATACAACGATTCATACAACGACTCTGCAGTGATTTCAATTGCATGATCGTGATCTTCATGCAAAAGCAATTTGTCAACACTTTCTGTTGAAAATACATCTTCATATTCTTTCAATTCAATGAATAAAGTCTGCGTCTCAAGCGCATTTGTGATACGACTCATCATGTTATTCATTGCTTTCACTTGATGTTCAATGATCAACTCTTTGACAACGTTGATCATGACAAAAGCATACACAGTAGACTTATCTTGTAAAGCTTTCGCAAATGCTTGTGCGAAGAACAACTCAAATGCGTGCTCATTCACGTCGAAACATCATGTTCTTGCAATCATGTTTATTTAAATACGCTTGAATTGCATACTTGACATACTCAAGATTAAGAAAGATTCTTTCTTGTCAATAGCATAAAAGATACTTATATCTTTTTTCTTTATGTTTCAGCTGTCTCTCAGTCGATAACACACATTATAGACGTCATAACAATAGACATTCTGATCATTCATTCAGATAGATCTTGAGAGATCAACGTTCAACAATGACATATTCTGCTTGATGATGAAACATTGATTAATCACATTCATCTTGACGTCGATATTCATGTGAATCTTTATTTCTGTCTTTTGATCTCTCTGAATTACATGCTCTTTATATATAAGAATCTTTACAAAGAGAACTTCTTGTTTTTTTCTTGATGATTTGAAGCGTTCGTCAAGAGCTTGTCTTTTCTTGAAATCTTGAAACGACTCATATGTGACATCAAATCAATGAATACTCAATTTGCATCAGATTCTTTTCATCTGTTCTTGATCTTTTCATCTTTACAATTAGTAAAGTAATGATTCTTTTGATTGCATGTATAGTACGTTATATTGAACAAATTCTTACTATAACATGATGAAGTGTGCAAGCTTGTTTTTGATGAAGAGTTGAGTTTGATTGATCAATGAGATTTCTTTCACTTTAAATAAGTCTTCTTGTTGACTTTATCTTGATCATGCAAGTTCTTGTCTTGAAATCATTTCGACGACAAGATGCGCTTCTTTCGCAAGTTGATTTTCAATCGAGCGACAAGATTGATTAACGCATCTCATGTGATGAAAATCGATTGCACATTAGTAATGATCACACGCAGCTCAGACCTCAACTTAATGAATAGATGAGTTCACTTATGCTCATCACTATACAATGAAAGTTGATGTTTCAGAATGCTTAAATAGACTGCAAACGTTTGTATCATCTGATTTGAATGTTGCGATGCATTTGCATACTGCTGAGTCATGTTTATGTCTTGATTCATCGAGTTTTCGATTAAATTAAGAAGAAAGTCGGTAAAATTGAATCACATCTGCTGAGCTGCAGACATAGTCTCTTCATGATCAAATCAAAGCTTCTTTGATTCATTCTTGAGATAGATCATGCAGTAATTGTAATTGTAATTCATACATTCTTGTGACATCGATTTAGACTTGACTCATGAGAGACTCTATGCTATTTATATCGAGTGAACAAAACTCTTTGAGAGAGAAAACCACTCGCCGTCTATACGACTGCTTTGCGCAGTCGAAACAATAAGATTGACACTGTGTTATCAAGTAATGAATCTATAGCTTCTATTCAGCGCGTGACGCTTGAGTAAACTCTTAATGAGTGTCTGTATTGTTCGTTTATGACGCATCGTCTTTGCTTTGCTCTTCATTGACGATATTCTATACAACGATGTTTCGGTTCGATTCTCGATTCAAAGACGAAAGATGTTTTCTTTGCACTCGTGATGCTCGTGATTGTAACGTACGTAGAGCTGCGTTCTCTTGCTCAATGATTGTCATTCATTGCGCAGAGAAATATGTGATGAAAGAGAGATGCACACGATGAGAAGGTAGAGTGTGATTGTACTGAGTAACTCTTTTCTTCTCTTGATTTGACTTGTGTCACGTAGACGTTGAATGAATTGTTAGTATAGACGTGCGGTCGCAATCGTTCGATGTTTGACTCTGATCAATGAAAGAGAATGCGTTCTGATCGTTCTCTTGAGCTCTCGATTTTTCACGTAGACAGATATATGACTTGACGTCAAGTAAAGAAGATGAGTTCAAGCTCTCTCAGTATATCAGCGTGATCGACGAGTCACTACTTCTTCGAGCACTATAGTCATGACTCTCAGACTGAGATCGACTATTCTATCTGATATCTTTTCATCAATTACTCGACGACACTGTTGATGTGATGAAGACGTTTCAGTATATCGACGCGGTCGACGAGTTGCAAATTCTTCAATCACTTGTAGTCACGACTCTCATACTGAGGTCGGCTTTTTCACTAGATATCTTTTCATCTCTTACTGACATCGACATGTCATTAATCTTCTTCGTAGATCGATTGTGACTGTTAGAGAGAGTGTTGTCGCGTAGGTGAAAACTCTGCACGATCGACTTTTTCGCTCACGCAACATTCTAACATCATTCGAATTGCGTTGAATTGAGATCTCTTGACTCTTCTGACTTCTATTCGAACACAGAATAGAATCAAAAGATTCGTAGTCGACATCACGAACAGGTGAATCTCGTTGTCAGTCATAGATCATGCAGTACAAAATCTTTTTCTCATCACTTTTAAAATGTCAAGAAGTATTTCAAAACGAGATTTCAACGTCACAAATTCACTCTCTATGCTCTCTTATGATTTTGTCATGATACTTCTTCAAGAACATTGAGAATCTTCACTTCTGCAAAACAATCTCGTGATGACTTTGTTTCGTTGTCGTCAACACTATGAAAACGATGATGCGTAGATCATTCAAGTTCTCAGTGAAAGCTTGAATGAAAGCTGAACAACTTTTCTTCGTCGTTTCAACAACTTGCAGAGTCTCAATCTCTGATCAAATAGCTGCTAGCTTCTGTTTCTTTCGCAGTTCATCGTGTTAAAGCATTACTCATGTCAGTTGTTCATTAATATCAAGAGAGAGTTCATCTTCTGCTTCTTCACTTTCTGATTTCATTATGCAACGTTTGTTTTCTGATATGATGTCTTGCAAGATTGAGACATCATCATTTCAACTCTGTTGCAATCGCGTTGCTGTTGTCATGCTTGAATATCAAATTGTCATCTCTAAGAAGAGTTTGAAATAATTAGAACTGTGATGATCGAGTTTACTAAATGAATAGATGAGATCTATAAGAGTGATATGACAATGTGATATTCTAAGCAGGCACAGAATGAGTATATTTTATGATAGAGCTAATTATTAAGAAGCTCTCGATAACTTGAGAGAATTGGTCGACTATAGAGAGTTTGTCAAGCATTGTCAAGTCGAGCATGACATAACTCATGACATATTAAGTCGAAGATATGACGTAGTCTAAACAATGTCTTGACAAAGTCATAGAGTTTCAGAGCTAACTCAGATCTGATCTTCGACTCAGTCTCTGACTCTAGCCTCTGATCTAACCTCTATGTGTCAATTCATCATGACAAAAAGACAACGAAAATCGCATTTACATGAGCAAACAAAAATGCAATGCAATTTGATAACTCAAAATTCGAATTGATTCATTTTGAAAGTCACAAAGCAACACTCAATCAAATGATTATGCTACTCAATGACACAGTCGTAAAATCGAAGATCTGCATACAATGACTAAAAGTCTAACTGAATCGAAAGCTTAACTTCAAGATGCATGTGCAAACGAAAATCATCGCAGTTACAAGAACGTTACACTCACTCTTTAAATTAATGAATAGTGAGTGAGAACTAAATGCGAAGTCAGAAAAACAGTTGTATCTAGCATGCATCACAATCATTAGCGACTATGACGTTAAAATCTGGTGAAACAATTAAAAAAGTCACGCAATCAAATTTCGCAAGCTGCAGAACGCAGCGTTATGAAAGATATTGAAAGCATTTCGAACATCACTTATAAAAGTCATGCAAATAGAGGCTGAAATTTCGTCAGTGAAAGTACGACTAGATCAAAAATGCAAGAACTATGCAATTAAAATAGTTGAATTATTGAAAAAGCATTCAACAAGAAAGCGAACATTTATATTGTACTCATCTCAATACATTATCAAATTGAATCTGAATCTGAACGCGACAAATTATCTGAATTGAAACGAGTCAATGATGAAGTTGTCTCAAAAAGTCAAGAATTGCAAAGAGAAGCTCATACAAATATATTGAATATTGAACAAAGTGCATAAAATGCTTAGTTCAATACAGAAGATCGAAATACCTTACTTCAAGAAATCATGAGATCAGAAAATCAAATATCTGACAAAGATGCAAATTGAATTCGCAAGAGGTGAAACGTGCGAAACGATAAATACACACTATAGAAAACTGGAAACAATAGTCAAAAAGACGAAAAACATAGTGATGTACATTGACGCATCGCAAACTCGAAAAAAGGTAGCAAAGTTCAAAACAAAAATCGAAATCATGATGATATTCACGCATGAGTCTGTTAGATGCAGCAAAGCGACAAGCGTGATCGATGAAATAATCATAACAAAAGCGAAATTGCAAGCTATCAACGATGCAATCGCGATATGCAGCGAAGAAGCATCTAAAGACAGCGAAATTTGAGTGTACACAGACAGTCAAATGACGCTGCAAAGGCTAAAAGCAAAGAGCAATGTTAACTCAAAGTTATTCAATAACATACGACAAAATCTGATTAATCTGCAACAAAATTAATGTCATATTTGCATACAGTGAATATTGAGTCGCAAAAACATCATCGAAAATGAAGCAGTGAATCAATTGATCAAAGGCGTGACATAAAAAAGATCGACAATCGACATCAGAAAAAGAACAATTATGAACTTCATTAAAAAGCAAATAGACAAAAAGACAAAAGAGCAATGACTAATTGCATGAAATGACAGCATCAAAAAAGAAAATCAGTATCAGAAGCACACAGCAAGAATGAATCTGAGTTACAGATCACTAAAAAAGCTTTGAAAAATAGACAGACTGACGTTTTCAACGTTTTTTTTTCTTCTCTTCATTAAGTGCATGCAGTCTATGACTATGACACTGTCTAGACGCTGTATGTATGCTAAGTTACATGTAATCTGGTCAAAGTCGCTGCTTTATATCTTCTCGTTGATCAATCACATCGATAGTTTGTGCATACAAGCGCTCTCGCTCAACTCTCGTCATCGTACTTTCGTTTTTCTTTGTTTCTTCGCACTCTTCACATTCTACTCTTTCGTTTCTAATAGTCATTTTCTCGTCGCAATTCAAGTATTTTTCAAATACTTTAGTGTTGCAATTCTTTCAATCTTGATGATGAACAGTGTCAATATAATGTCTGTGTTTTTGAGCTGAGCTTTTTTCTTAAGCTTTATCTGCTCTGCTCTATAATGTCTGCAGTTCAGCAGTAAATGCTTCGACGTTTGCCTTGCATTGCATATTTCATAGCATTTGTTTGAATTATTCTCTGATAATCGATGCAAATAGCTCTTGAAATAGTCATGTCTCATTTTCAGCTGAATAAAGGTTGAAAACGTTAGTCTATCAATTTTCCTCATCTCTTTTAGTGATTTATAACTTAAATTCACATTCGATATGTGCTTTTGATACTGATTTCCCTTCTTGATGCTGCTTTTTCAGGCATTTAATCATTGTAATTTCGCCTCTTTGCAAATTTGCTTTTTGACGAAGCTTGTGATGATTGCTTTCGTGTTGTCAATAACTGATAATTCTTGAGCAACGCTTTTAACCAATTGATCTGCTTTTTCGTTTTCAATAATGTTCTTGCGACTCGATATTCACTGTATGCGAATTTGACACTGATTCTGACGTAAATTGGTCAAGTTTTGTCGTATGTCATCGAATAACTTCGCATTGACGTTGCTCTTTGCGTTTAGTCTTTGCAAAGTCATTTGACTGTTCATGTACACTCAAATTTCGCTGTTTTTGAGTGCTTTTTCGCTGCATATTGCGATTGCATCGCTAATAGCTTGCAGTTTTGCTTTCGTTGTGATTATTTTGTCGTAAACGCTTGTCGCTTTGCTGTATCTGACGAGTTCATGCGTGAATATCACTGTCGTTTCAGTTTCTGTTTCAATCTCTGCTATCTTTTTCCGAATTTGCGATGCGTCGATATACATCACTATGTTTTTCGCCTTTTTGGTAATTCTTTCTAATTTCCTGTAGTGCAAATTGACCGTTTCGCGAGTTTCGCTTTTTGCAAATTCGGTTTGAATTCTTGCTAAATGCTTAATTTCTTGACCTCACGATTTCTTGAAGTGAGAAATTTCGATTTCTTTTATTGAATTCAATGTTTTTTGCACTTTGTTCAATATTTGATATATCTGCGTGAGTCTGTCTTTGCACTTCTTGACTTTTTGAGATAAGTTCTTCTTTGTCTCGTTTCAGTTCAGATATTTCGATGCGTTCAGATCTAGATTCAATTCGATAGAGTATTGAGATGAGTATGAAATAAATGTTCTTTTTCTGATAGAGTGTTTTTTCAATAATTCAACTATTCAAATTGCATAGTTCTTGCACTTTTGATCTAATTGCATCTTCATCGACGAGATTTCAACTTCTATTTGCATAGTCTCTATCAATGATGTTCGAAATGCATTCAGAATTTTTCGTAATGCAGCGTTTTGCAGTTTGCGAAATTTGACTAAGTAGCTTTTTTGATTATTTCATCATATTTCGACGTCATAATCACTAATAGACGTGACGCATGTCAGATATAACTGCTTTTCTGATTTGACATTTAGTTCTCACTCACTATTCATTAATCTAAATAACGAGTGTAGCATTCTTGTGACTGTCGCGATTTTCGTTTGCACATGAACTTTGAAGTTGAGCTTTCGATTCAGTCAGACTTCTAGTCATCGTACGCATGTCTTTGATTTTATGATCATGTTATTGAGTAGAATAATCATTTGGTTGAGTGTTATCTTGTGACTTTCAAAGTGTATCAATTCAGATTTCGAGTCATTGAATTGCACTGCGTTGTTCTCAGCTCATGTGAAAGCGATTTTTGCTGCGTTTTCCAGTATTTTCACATTCTTGTCAATATTTCT
>JAABUL010003323.1_pt1 | contig 24174 bp, 24 predicted proteins | sample 5559151 | NCBI WGS metagenome assembly JAABUL01 (sample SAMN10711876, study PRJNA513368) | rock metagenome | isolation source: Antarctica rocks | place: Antarctica: Victoria Land, Pudding Butte sud | reverse complement strand
GTGGCTTCGGTCAACATCGCCCGCAAAGGCTTAGAAGCACGGGGGCGAGTAACAGCCCCTATGGACGCGCTCACGGCTTCGTGAGTAGTGTCAAAGCCCCTGTGTTTACGCATGGGGATAAGTTACTAATGAATTGCCCTGAGTGCGGGGGCGCAGTAAGTTCGCAAGCACGAGCCTGTCCGCGCTGCGGCTTTGTGCCAGAGATGCGGCTGCCTGTGTCAGCAAACACGATTAAGGCTATTACCTATCAAGTGCTGAGAGTGTTATTGGTAGGATTTGCCGTCTACATTGCTGCGTTGGGCATTTTCGCCGCCATCTCAGATAAAGCGATTGCAGGATCTGCTCTGTCTTTCTCTGCCCTATAGGTTGTTGCCTGCGTAACCGTGTTTGTGTTTACGCGCAAGAAATCAAGGCATTGAATGGCATTAAAACCTCGTCAGGTCGCCCTGAAAAGTAAACCTAGAAAACACAGGCGGCGGGCCATTTGGCCTGCCGCCTCTTATTTACTGAGCGCGTCCTGAATATCAGGTTCGTTTTGGAGTGTCAGGCAAACATGGGCAATCTCCGCATCTAGTTCGTAGAAGTTTTGGGCAGGCAGGACGCCGTGTAAGACCCACATCACCAACGCTTCTACAGGGGAGGGGACGCCTGACCCGCCGCTCTCGCCTTTTAAGGCAGACAAAGTGCGGGTCACATAAAAGGCAGCAGGTTGTCCGATGGGGCCGGCGGCGCGTCGGCAGCGGAACCTCCCAAATCGCGTCGCGGCTGTCGGGCGTGACCGGAGGCTGCCAAAATCTGGTATAACAGCGTTGAAAGGCGGCCTGTAGGCGCTCCGCGCCAGTCGCCACTTTACCAGAGTTCACATTGACCGGAGACGGAGACGATAGAATGGAGCGAGCGATAATGGAGAAGGCAGCGGACGGCATCCTTGTTTTGACGCCGGAGACCAACACACGCCTGCGGGCGATGGCCGCGCGAGCCGGGGAACCTGCGGAGGACTTCGCCGCCGCTCTGCTTGCGGAAGCCCTGGCGGACTATGAGGATGTGCTGATGGGGATTGAGCGCGGCCTGGCCGCCGCTGCCGCTGGGGAGGAAATGGATTTTGAGGCTTTTGTCGCTCAGCGTCAGGCTAAACGGCAACAGCGGACAGCCACTGCGGCATGAGCGACGAGTCCGCATCCGAGCGTGTTTACGCGATTCGCATCACAGGCCCGGCGGCGGCGGACGTGGAAGAAGCCGCCGAATTTTTAAGGAGTTTGGCAGGAGACGCGCTGACCGGCGGCTGGGAAGACGGCTTCTATGAAGCCATCCGCACCCTGTCCCGGATGCCGAGCAAGCATCCCCTTGCCGAGCGGGAAAGCCGGCACTTCGGCCTGCCCGTGCGTGTCCTGCGTTACGAGCGCCGCCGTGGCGTGGCCGCCTACCAGGTTCTGTTCACTGTTGTTGAGGAGACACCCGACCAGCCCTTTGTGCGTCTGCTGCACATTCGGCATGGAGCACGGCGTCCAATGACACGGACGGAAGCACAAGGACGCTTGCGTGCTATTGAAGACGCCGATTGAGTGACAAACTCAAACCTCAGCAGCCGTCACCGCGCCGGAGCCGTTGCAGTTCGCCTGCTGGCCGTGGGAATGCTGGGACTGGGCGCGCTGGGACTGGGCGCGCTGGTGGTTGGCTCCCGCCGACGCACAGCCTGACCCTCGCCGTCTTGCGGCAGCACGGTTCACGAGACATTGCGCTGCCCGACGCACACGCGCCGGGCGGGTCTTTTCTTCGTCTCGTGCGGTATAATCCTGCCATGAGCCAAACGCTTGCCTATGAGGAAGTCATTGACTTTATTGCCGCCGGGAGCAGTCCCGATGCCGTCGCCGCGTTTCGGCCCTCCGCCGCCGCACGCGCCCGCGTCGCCGATCTGCTTATCCGTCAAAAGCAGGGCACGCTGACCCCCGACGAAACCCGCGAGTTAGACCATGCCGCCGAGTTGGAGCACATCATGTGCCTTGCCAAAGCTCGTGCTCGCCAAATGCTTGCTGCCGCCCCCCTCCCGTGAGCACCACCCATATCCCCGCCGCCCTGCGGCGACAGGTCGCGCGCCGTGCAGACTTTCTCTGCGAATACTGCCTGCTCCATGAAGACGACACGTACTTCGGCTGCGAAGTTGACCACGTTATCAGCGAAAAGCACGGCGGCCTTACGCAAACGGGCACTCTGGCCTATGCCTGCTTCGCCTGCAATCGCAGCAAGGGCAGCAACATCGCCTCTCTTGTCCCCGGCACAGCGCGGCTTGTGCCGCTGTTCCACCCGCGCCGCGACCAATGGCACGAACACTTCGGCCTGAGCGAGATGGACGGTGTGACCATCGTCCCCGTTTCCGGCATTGGAGAAGCCACGGCACGTCTTCTGCGCCTCAATGACCCCGACCGCCTTGTGGAACGTCAAGCGCTGCGCGCCGCCATCCGCTACCCCGTCCCTGCCGCCCTGCGCCGTCTTGCGGGGATGATGTGACGCCTTATTGTCGGCACACCGTATCAGAGAACCTATCCGCATTGCTGCGCATCGGCCCTCCCTCAAGGGAAGGCTGGGAGCGCGCCCCTTTGTCTCCCTTGAGCGGGGGAAGGGAGGTCGCTCTGCCGCCCGTCGTGCCACACGAGACAATGGGCACGGCGGGCGTTTCTGTGACGCGCCAATTTCAGGGGGTCTCGTTCGGGAGATAGGCAGGATTTGTCGCTGTCACTGCGTAACTGTGGCTTCATGCTGAACATGATGACCCACACGCCGACCACGGCGGAGATTGCTGCTCTTTTGCGCGCCGCCAAACCCGCGCCGCTTTTGCCGCCCCTCGGCGCGCCCCGCTGGGCGGATGCTGCCGCATGCGCTCCGCTCAGGCCCTGGGTAGACGCCCTGCACGCGCAGGCCGAAGAAGAACTGGGCAAGCCGCTGCCCGAGCTATCCGACGAATTGTACGCCCACTTCCGCAGCGACGGCAACCGGACGCTGTTTGAGCGTCCCTACTTTGAACGCCGGATGCGCCTGGGCCGAGCAGCCCTCTGCGCCCTGCTCATGCCGGGCGAGCCGCAGTGGCTTGCGGAAACGGTGCGTGTGATGCGCGCCATTATGGACGAGACATCCTGGGCCTTGCCCGCACATGTGGTCTCGCCGACCGGCAAAGACCCGGACTGTATTGACCTGTTTGGGGTGGAAACGGCGGAAGACTTTGGGGCATTGGTCGCGTTGTTTGGGGACACTCTGCCTGCCGATTTGGTGGACGCCATCAAGGCGCGGGTACGGGCGCAGATCACCGACAACTTCCTCGCGGCCTATGCGCGGGGCGAGCATCCCGGCGCACACTGGGTGCATGGCGCGGGCAATTGGAACGCCGTGTGTCATCAAGGAGTGACCGGCGCAGTCTTGTATTTGGAACACGACCCCGACGTTGTCGCTCGGGTTCTGCATCAGACGGCGGGGGATTTGGGGGCGTTCCTGGCGAGCTTCACGCCTGATGGCGGCTGCAGCGAGGGCGCAGGCTACTGGAACTATGGCTTTGGGCGCTTTGCCTGGCTCAACGAGCAGGTGGAAACGTACACGCAGGGCGCGCTGTCACTGATGGACGGCAGCCCGCAAATGCGCGAAGTGGCGGCTTTCGCGCGACGGCTCAGCATTGAAGGGGGCCGCGTGATCAACTTCGCGGACTGCGGCGCATTCGGCATGCCGGATGCCGCATTGTCGGCGTATCTGGGCGAGCGGCTGAGCGATGAAGGCAGCCGCAGGCAGGCACAGGTCAGCTATGCGGCGGGTCTGGCCGGGCCGGGCGGCAAGCGGCTGTTTGACCTGCTGCGCTTTGCCTTGTACTGCCCGCTACAGGTGGACGGCAAGATTGGCCCGCAGACCGAAGACTGGTATTATCCCGACCTGCAGGTGATGATCGCGGGCGGGCGGGACGAAAAGGGACGGCAGACCGTCTTTGCCGCCAAAGGCGGGCACAATGCCGAGCTGCACAACCACAACGACTGCGGCAGTTTTGTGCTGTATGTCGGCGGCGCGGCGATGGCCACCGAAATCGGCGCGCCGGAATACACGCGTCAACTGTTCGGGCCGGAGCGCTATACATTCCTTGCCACGGGGTCGTTCGGGCACTCGGTACCCATCATCAACGGCAGCGTGCAGGGGTCAGGGGGACGTTATGCCGCCCGCGTCCTGGCCCACTCCTTTTCTCCCGCGCAGGCAATGCTCGCGCTTGACCTGACTGATGCCTATCCCGCCGAGGCCGAGTGCGCCGCCTGTCGCCGCACCCTGACTTTTGATAAGCAGACACTCGCGTTGGACGTAGAAGATGTCTTCACCCTGCGCGAGGCGCGGTCTTTAGAAACGGCATTGATCACTGACGCCGAAGCCGCCCTCCAAAGCGACGGCACCGTCCTGCTCATCAAAGACGGCAGGCAGTCGCGCCTGCGGCCCGGCCCCGGCACGCGCATTGACACTGTGCAGACCCACGGCTATTCCGGCCACGGCGGACATCCCCAGTCCATCCGGCGCATCGCGCTGGCTCCTGTGACATTAACGCTTAATACTTCCCTGCGCTACACATTGCAAGCCGAATAATCGGTTGGCATTTTCTGAGGCAAACGAACGATTTGCACTCCATGCCGCGTCATTCTTCATAAGAGGAACAATCCATGACGACTTGGGGCGGCGAATTAGCAATGGAAGCTCTGCGCGGGCAAACGCTCACCGTGCCTCACGACCGAGAGGAAGTACGCTGGGTAGTCCGCGCGCAGGCGGGGGATGCGGCGGGGCAGCGGTGGCTGCTAGAGCGTTACCGCATGCGTATGGTGCGGCTGGCGGCGCACGTGCTGCGCGGTGAGGCGGACGCGGAAGACGTGGCGCAGGAAGCGTTCGTGCAGGCATTTCGGCATTTGGGCGCGCTGCGCGGGGACGGTTCGGCATTCGCGCCCTGGCTGCGCCGCATTGTCGTGCGCCGCTGTTTGGACCATCTGCGCCGCCCCGCTCGCCTGCGGGAAGTGCCTGCCCATGAAGCCCACGACTGGCAGGGACAGGGCAGCACGGCGCGCACCGACACGCGCCTTCTGGTGGAAATGTTGCTGGACAAACTGCCCCCGCCCCTGCGCGCTGCCTTGGTGTTGCGCGAATGCGAGGGCATGGACTATGAGGAAATTGCAGACGTGCTGCGCGTACCTGTCGGGACAGTGCGCTCGCGCCTCCATGCGGCCCGCGCGCAGTTTCGCACGCTGTGGCTGGCCGCCGAAGGGGAGGATACAGCCAATGTCTGACACTCCCCGCCCCCTTTTGGACACTCCCCGCCCCCCGTTCAGCGACGAAATAGACATGGCCCTGCGTGACGGCCTGCGGCGTTTGCCCGGCCCGCCCATCTCCGCCGACTTTGATGCCCGCGTGCTGGCGGCGCTGGCCGCACCGCCATCATTCGGGGAGATGCTCCGCGCCGGGATTGTTTCCACGCTGCGCCCGCTGCTGTGCGGCGCGGCCTGCTCTCTGGCCGTGACCCTGCTGGCGTTGTTCTGGACCCTGCACGCCCCTGCCGCTGTTCCCAGCCCTGCGGGTGCGCCCCGCGCCGTCCGCCCGCTGGATATGGCGGGTGTGGACACTCTGCTCAGCCAGCCCAAACTCGGAGCGTCGTCGCTGGCGGCCTGGGCGTATCAGTCCGCCGTTCCCATTGCCGCCCTCAGCCCCCCGCCTGCCCCTCGCGACTCGGAGCGTCGGCCTCACGCAAGCCGCCGCCGGGCCTCGCGCCTGCCGCAAACATTGCTGACTGCCTAGTTCAGCCTCGGTCGGCTCACACAAACGCCCCCTGCGGGGCAGGATACCCCCCATGAACACACGCTTTCCGTTTCGCATTACTCTTGTTGGCCTGGCTGTCGGCGTACTGCTGGCCCTGCTGATCGCGCCGCAAAGCCGCTGGCTGGTGCGCTACCAGTTTGCTCTTGTCGGGCTAACAATCGGCAGGCCGTTCAGCGAAGTATATGCTCAAGAAAAAAAGGCGCAGCGTGTCGCCGCCGCGTACCCCAATGATTTTGCCATGCAGATGGCCGCGCTGCCCGGACGTGACACCGGCAATTTTGTGGCCTCCCTCCGGACGCTCGAACCGCGCTTTGGCAGTAACCCATCGCTGTATGCCCTCCTGCTGCGTTTCCAGTGCGGCAACAGCGACAGCACACAAGGCGTACACCTAGCCCGTTCCGAAGAAAGCGAGCTGGGAACCGGCGGAACATACGCTATTCCCCCTCCGCCCACACCCGCATTGCTGGCCGCGTTTGACGCCGACGCCGCGCGGGGGGAGCAGATTGACCCCAGCAATGCCTACTTTCCCCTAATGCGCGCTGTAGGCCTGTTTGCCGCCCATCGCGATGCCGAAGGGCTGGCGGCAGTGCAGAGAGCAAGCGCCGAGCCTGTGTGGAACGAATATATTGCCGATGAAGTCAATGGCCGCCTGCGCCTGGCAGATTCCACTTACGGGCATACGCCGAGTATCAGCCGCATTGCGATTGCATCGTCCGAGCTGTATCCGCAGGTCGGGCCGCTGCGCTCTATGGCCCGGCTTGTCGTAGTGCTGGCGGTGCATGCTGAACTGGCAGGCGACCGTGCCCGTGGCATGCAAATCCGCCGCGCTTTGATGCAGGCTGGCGACCTAATGCGCGTGCAGTCAACAGATTACATCGGCAGCCTGGTCGGCATCGCCATCAGCGCGATTGCTCAGGCCAACCCAGGCGGTGACAAAGTTTTGCAGCGTACCGAGCACTTGACAGGTGCCCAAAAGCAAGGCGCGCGCCTCGCCGCGTTCGCCCACTATGCTCGGCAGGCAGGATTTCCTGACGATGCCGCGCGGGCAGAGGCGCAGGAAGCGGCAGGCAACACTGTGCGAAGCATAGGGAAACGCGGCCTAGATCGCACCATTCTCAACCTGCATGGTGTTTTTCCTTTGGCGGCGTGGTGGGCAAGCGGCCTGCTTACGCTGACAAATGCGTTCTGGCTGGTGGTGTGGGGCTTAGTGGGAACGCTGCTGTCGCGCCTGTCCTCGGTACGGAATAGGCAGCCGCTACCCTCGGCGTCACGTTGGGGAGCGACCGTTGCCTTCGCGCTTGCTGTCGGCATTGTCGCTTTGCTTGCCGCCCAGAGCGACACGTGGCCTGCTGTCGCGCTCGTCATGGCGCTGGGAATTGCAGGCGCGGCAGCGATGGGTGCTTTGACGCTGCGGCGTGGCAGCGAGCAACGCAGACAAACACTAGCAGCGTTCGCGCAGGCGTTTGGCATGATGGCACTGGTGCTAGTTGGCATAGCTTTTATTGCGGCGTGGCAGACGCACTGCGTGTTCCAATCGATGCAGGTGGGGTCGGGAGCAAGTGAGTTGTCCGGGGGCGGTGGAAGAAGCAACGAACCGTCGCCGCTGATCGCCGGGCTGATTGCCGCAGGCATCGGCCTGATCGTGCCCGTCGTGCTGGCGATTGTTCTAAGCATTCGCACACGCAAGCGACGCGTGCCCGTCTTTGCCGCGCTGGCCGACGGGTTCCGGGCGGCAGCCCTGCCCCTTGCCTGCCTGCTGGTGATAGGGTACGGAGCCACCGCCCTGGGCACACTGCGCCAGGAACAGCAAATGGATAACGGCTTGCGGCAGATGATCCGGCACGAGGGCAGGTACTACGCATCTCTGGCAGGAACAATGTGGCCCGGCCCCACATGATAGCCTGGCATTCTTCATCGGCAGAGCGTGTCAGGCAAGGAGGCCGTGCCCCTGACCGACCACGAGGCCGACAACTCAGGCTCGTTCCTAAGAGTGCGCATGGAAACTGGCAAGATCGCCTCCTAGCCCTAAGTTCTGGGGGAGTAGGAGGGGAGAGGATCGCCCCATAGCCCCCAAGTGCAGGCGGAAGGATCGCCCCCTAGCACCCAATTCTGGGGCGACAAGAATAGGAGAAGAACAGGAATGGCTGTGGCTGTGGCCTCTCCCCTCCTGCTCCCCCAGAATTGGGGGCCGGGGGGCGATCTTATTGGAGTTGGGGGCGATCTGCTCCCCTAGCCCGCCGCAAAGCCATCGTGTCCTCACTCTTCCCGGCCTCCCGCACTCTGCGAGGGGCCTTTTTTGCATCATTGCCTATTGTCCCTTCGCCTGACATGGGCACATAGCCGGGTATTATCTCCCCATGACGGACACGTTTACCGAGGCCGAGCGCCTTGCCCTGTCTCCTTATGTTTCCAATCTGGACAGCCCGATCTTTGCCCTGCGCAATCTGCCCGAAGAAGTGGTCGCGGTCTTGTTTGCCTACTATTCGCGCAGTCCGCACAGCCTGCGCCGCAACCTGCTGCGCCTGCTGCAAGAGGGCGATTTAGAGTTGTCCCCCATCGCGGGCGCGGCCTCGGAGCCGGAGGACGGCGACCGGCTGGCATCGGCCCGCGAGAAAGCCCGCGCGTTTCACGAAAAATGGGTGGTCGGCTACGGGCATGGGTCGGTCGCTGAGCATGGGTGCGTGCACCTCGCGTTGGAAGACATCAGCATCATCGCCTCCAAACTGGTGGAAGACGGGCGGCTGGCGTCTTATACCGAGAAAAGCACGCGCTATGTGGCCTTTGACCCGTCCAAGATATATTATCCCGCGCGCCTCATGGCCGAGCCTGCCCTGGCTGCTGTTTATCAAAACACAGTCAGCGCCTTGCTGTCGGCGTATGCGGGCTGGACGGAGGACTTTGTCGCGCAGATCAAGGCCCTGGCTCCGCGCACGGCTAAGCAAACCGAGCGCGGGCATGAGACCGCTTCGCGCGCGACCGCATTTGACACCCTGCGCTACCTGCTGCCCGCCGCCACGCACACCAATATCGGCCTGACCCTCAATGCCCGCGCCCTGGAGCATCTGATTACCAAGCTGCTTTCCCAGCCATTGGAAGAAGGGCATCTTCTAGGCGCGCAGCTCAAAGCGGAGGCCCAGCATATCGTCCCCACCCTCCTGAAGTACGCCGACCGCAGCGAGTACCGCGCGGACACGCCGCCGGGCATCGCCCGTCTTGCCCACTCCCTGCTGCCTCCTGCCCCGGCACAGACAATTAGCCCGGAGGGATTGGCTGAAACGCCTTCTGTCACACTGGTTTCTATTGACCCGCACGCAGAGGACACATTGGTGGCGTCTATCCTGTACGAGCACGCGGGGCGGCCCATGACCGCGCTGCTGGCTCAGGTGCGCGCGATGAACACCGCCGCCAAAGAGCAAGTCATAGACGCTTATTTGGCCCGGCGCGGGCGGCACGATGCGCCGGGCCGTGCTTTGGAGCGCATCTCCTGCACCCTGGAAATGCAGATGGACTACGGCGCGTATCGCGACGTGCAGCGTCACCGCATGGCGACCCAGTCTCTCCAGCCGCTCACCCCGGCTCTTGGCTATGTGACGCCGCCGCTTGTCACCCAGTTCGGCTGCGGCGCGCGCTATGATGACTTGATGCATACCGCCCAGGACGCTTATGCGCAAATCCATGCCTCCGGCCTTGCCGAAGAAGCCGCGTATATTCTGCCGCTTGCCACGCGCATCCGCACTTTGTTCACCTGGAACCTGCGCGAGATGGCGCATTTTATTGAGCTGCGTTCGGCGCGTCAGGGCCACCCTGCCTATCGGCGCGTCGCGCAGGATGCTTATCACGCCCTGGCGGAGGCGCAGCCGCTGATCGCCCGGTACCTGCGCCCCAACTTGAACGATTATGCCCTCACCCGCGAATAATGACGACGATGCCCTCCCCCTGTTTGACACCCCCGGCCCCATGCCCACTGTGCCGCGCCGCCGGTGGCCCTGGCTCGTAGCTTCCCTGCTTGTAGCCATCCCGCTCCTTTTGACGGCGGCAGGCGTCGTGACCGCCCCGCCGCGTGCTGCCCATGTCCCCAGTGGCCGCATCGTGTTTCTGGAAGCCGACCAGCCGTCCGAGCACACGTCCCTGCTGCGCGGCCTGCGCATCACCCTGCCCGGCAGCGGCGGGTCTCGTGAGCTGCTGCACGAAGCCGAACCGCAGGACGTGGACGCGGGCAGCCGCGACTGGCTGACCCAGCCCACCGTTTCGCCCGATGGTCACTGGCTGGCCTATGAAAAGCAATTGATTACCATGCAGGAGGAACAAACCGGCATTGTCAATCAGTTATGGGCGCTGCCGCTAGACACTCCTCATCCCGTGCCGCGCCTGCTGGCGGATGTGACTGCCCTGCGCCTCAAGCAGCCGATTGGCCTGGCCTGGACACCGGACAGCGCCCACGTTGTTTTCCTGGAAGATGCCGTGCAGTACACGGTGAACACGCAGGGCAGCCCGCAGTTGACCACGCACGCTTTGCCCGGCCTGCCCCCGCTGCGCGCCGCCCCCACCCTTTCCGCCACGCGCTATCCCGCGTTTGCCGGCCCCAATGGCTTGACCCTGGAAGCGCAAACTCTCCAGGGTTTTTCTCTTTTTGCCGTGAGCAGTGGTGGCGCTCAGCGGTTGGAGGCTGCCCAGCACGCGCCCTCGGTGTGGGCGGTCACGCCCGGCGGACGCCTCGCCGTGACAACCTCTCCTTCCAGCCATGAGATTGCCGTGCAGCCTGCCGCCAATTCCAGTCTGCCCTCCATCAAAATCCATGCCCAGTGGGGCTGGTCGGTGTTCGGCGGGCGGCGCATCACGTCCCTAAAATGGTCGCCCGATGGGCGCTATTTGGGTTATACCGTCAGCAAGCCTCCGTTTGAAGACGAGCTGTTCTACGCCGACACTGCCACCGGCACGTGCCGGCAGATTCCCATTCGCACAGGCCGCGCCGCCTGGGACTGGACACGCTGAACCGGCCAAACACGGCGCGTCTTTGGCTTCGGGTACAATCATCTCATGCCGTACACGCTGCACCAGGTAGACGAAGAAACCGACACCGGCGTCTACCAAACCTACCTGCGGGCACAGTCCGAAGCCGACCTACTGGACATTCTGCGCCACCTTGACCCCGAACGCTATCCCGCCCGGCTGGATGCCGCCCAGCGCGAGCTGCGCCGACGCCATGTCCTGCACCTGCCCGGCTACACATCCGCCGAGTACGCCATCCGGTTTTTGTGCATGGCGTCGTTTGCCCTCAGCATCGTCACGGTTGCTCTGGCCGCTCTCCTCCGCGAAAGCGATGTAGCTGTGCTGGCGGGGCCGGGCGCGACCTCGCTTCAGGACGGCATGCGCGTCAGCCGCATCATTTCCCTCATGCTTCTGGTGGTGTTGCAGACCGTGGTCACAGCGGGCGTGCGGCTGGGCCTGTACCCGCTTCTCGCCGCTGTGCTGGCCTGGTGGACTGTTTCCCATACCCTTCCTGCGTGGCGGCGACAGGCCCGCGCCGATGTGTGGCGTCTTGCCCTGGGAGCGTGCCTAACTTTGCTGCTCTCTGTGCTGCTGGCCTGCAACCCAGACAGCGCCCTCCCCGATCTTTTTTCCCCAATTTACCCGCGCGGCTTGACCTTGTTCGACCCGCTGGCTTTCTTGTAGTGCTCCCATGAAACATAAAAAACGCCGTGGCCCTTCCCCATTGCGCGAGTACCGACGCTTGCAGTGGGAGATACGGGCCGTGTTTGACCCGTTTACCGCACGACACTGCGCGGGCTGCGCCGCCCCTTGCTGTATCAAGCCGACCCGTGTCACGCCGGTTGATGTCGCGCTCGCGCTCAATTTGGGCCACTCCTTCCCCCATCTCGGCGCTGCCGACCCTTACGCCCCCGCGCTGGAGTATTCGCACACGCGCCTTGCGCCGGGCAAAGTCATGCTGCCGATGGCAGGCGACACCGAGCCACCGCCGCAGTTCTGCGATTATCTGCACCAGGGCCGCTGCACGTTCCCGGACGACCTGCGCCCCTTCGGCTGCACCACATACCTGTGCGGCCCCATGTACGAGAACCTTCCCGATGACACCCTGCGCCGCCTCCGCCGCCTCTTGCGCCAATTGGACGATGCCCATACCGATGTCCTCCGTGCCCTGTCCGCCGCCGGAACTCTGCCCCCCAGCGACGATTGATGTGCCCAGCCTCCTGAGCAAGACAGCCCTCACCCACCAGGAGCGGCCCCCCACCCTTTACCCCGCTAACGCACTGGCGTACCCGGAGGGTGGAGGTACTGCGACTAAGGGCAATTCTGGGGAGCCGGATAAAGATGCCCACATGGGCACAAGCCAACCAAAGGCGGCTAGTCCTAACCCTCGCCCGCTCACGCACTGCACTGGTCAGCACTGGCTACCCGGAGGGAACCCCTAGTCGCAAAGCCCCCGTAGCGGGGAACACCCCTAGTCGCAAAGCCTCCGCCTTCCAGGTCCGCCAGTGCGTTAGCGGGGTAAAGACCTGGAAGGCTGGCGTGCCCGGAGGGCTGCACTGGCAGGCCCGGAGGGGCGGGAGAGGGACAGGCGCGCAGCGCCAGGGTGAGGGTCGCCCTAGGCAAGCGTGAGGGCCGTCCCTCGCACACCCGTTGCTACGGCTGATTATCGGCATCTCCAGCGCATACCAACGACGGAACAAATCGTTCCGTCGTTGGTGCGCGCTTGCCACACGTATGCAGCGGCGAAGGAAAACCTTCACGGCATCCTCGCCAGGCCATAAGACACAAAAAACCCCGCTGCCGGTGATGGCAGCGGGGCTTGGCACTTTGCGGGCGCACCGAGGAGTTATTGCTTGATAAGCGGCGTCTGCACCCGGTTGGTGGCCGATGGCTTGTCGCCGCCAAGCACGGGCTGACGGGCGCGCAGAACCGCCGTCACGCCCTGATTCTGGCTGTACTGCTGATCCTGCACCTTAAGCCACGACCGCCATGCTCCCTGCCCGTGGTTAAGGCTGGGGTCCCACACCTGGCGTCCGTAGCCCAGGGTCTGCACATACGCGACAAGGGCGCGCAGGTCGCTGTTTGGGACAGGGTTGCCATCAGCGTCCTTGTCAAACAGCCACGTAAAGGCGGGCATGACTGAGCCGGGCACCATCTGGCGCGGATAAAAGAAGTGCGAATAGTGCCAGTCGTCGCTGAGCTTGCCGCCTTCGCGGGAAAGGTCCGGGCCGATGCGCCGGGTGCCCAAGAAGTGCGGCTGATCCCAAATATATTCCCGCTCGGCGGCGGGCACGGCCAGCGATGTGCCGATGGAGTACCGCCTCATCTCGTTTTCCAGCGGGCGAATCTGCTGGGAATGGCAGTACATGCAGCCTTCGCGCTGATACACCAACCGTCCATGCGCCTGGAGCGGCGTGTAGCCGGCCAGTTGGTCGCGCGACAGGCCTGCCGTGGAAGTCAGGGGGACGGCGGAGTTGTCATCGGCCCCCTTGAAGTCTGCGATCTTATACACAGAGTGGAAGTGCTCGGGCTGCTCGGACGTGTTCGTGGACCAGTTCTGGTTGAACGACGGGATCAGCATGGTGAATGTCAGGCCGACGACAAAGGTCAGCGCGATGCCGAGGCCCGTGAAGAGGGCGCTTTTTTCAGGTTTAACCATAGTTCGTTGTTCTAATGCGCCTGAGCATTGGCGACGGCGGCGCTGGTTGGGCTGCTGCCTTCGGCAACCTCAATCTGCTCTTCGGTGGCGGGGGGACGCGGCGTGGTCGCCGTTTTATAAAGGTTGAACGCAAGCAGGAACATGCCAATCAGCATCATGCTGCCGCCCATCGCGCGAACCTCCCAGAAGGGCTTGACTGCGTTCACCGTGGAAATGAACGGAATGGTCGGGTTGTTCCACAGCAGGCCCTGATAATAGCCGCCGACCCACAAGGCCGTGCTGAACAGGATAAACCCGACAAACGACAGCCAGAAGTGCCAGTCGGCCATGCCTTCGGAGTACAGCGGCTTTTTGTAAATGCGCGGGATGACATAGTAGCAGGCGGCGAACGCATAAAACGTAAACGTGCCGAACAGCGCCATGTGCGCGTGCCCAATCACCCAGTCGGTAAAGTGCGTGACGGCATTCAATGCCCGCAGTGCCTGGAACGATCCTTGCGTGGAAACCAACAAATAGAACACTGTGCCTGCGATTATAAACTTGAGCGGCACATTCGTGCGCAGCTGATGCCACTCGCCCCGGACGGTGCCAAAGAAGTTGGTGACCAGGGACAGCACGGGAATAAACAGCAGGAACGAAAAGATAGTGGCGACAGTCTGCAGCCAGTACGGGATCGGCCCGTAGATCATGTGGTGCGCGCCGTTCCAGATGTAAATGGCCCCGAGTGTCCAGAAGCCGATGAGTGAGAGTTTATGGCTGTACAGAGGCGCATTGGTGACTTTGGGCAGGATATAGTACGCGATGCCCAGGCCGCCGGGCGTGGCGATCAGGCCGACAACGCTGTGTCCGTAGAACCAGTTGATGTTGGCATCGTTGAGGCCCTTGAACCCGGCCCCCCACCCTTGCGGCAGCACCTGAGACGGCCAGTTGCCGATCACATAAACGAAGGCCGTCCACATCAGCGTGCCCATGATATACCAAAGAGACACATACAGCTGCGTGTACCTGCGCTTGGCAAACGTGCCCAGCATGTTCCACATCAGCATGACCCACCCGGCAAGCAAGATGCCGTTGGCAATCAGAGGATATTCCTCGTACTCTTTGCCTTTGGTCATCCAATAGAGGTTCAGGCTGTCCGTGGGGTTCAGCAGGGCGATTGTCGCCGTCAGGATGCCCACAGACCAGACCAGCGTGGTCGCAATGCCCAGTTTTTCGCTGTACAGCTTGGTGCCGGTTAATCTTGGGACGATATAATAGAACATCGCCATATAGACCGGCAGCAGCCAGCCGAAGATCATCCCCTGCACATGCGCGGGCCGGATGCGCGGCCATGAGAGCCAGTTGAACCCATAAAACAGGTCGGGAATGACGAACTTGATAGCGGCGATAATGCCGAGAATGCCGAAGAGGCAGAGGTATAATACGCCTGCCCACAGCGCCCATTTGACCGCGACATCTTCGTGTTCTACGCGCTCGGCTCCGCCGCTTGGCGAAGGCTGCATGCGCATAATCTGTTGTACAGCCATTGATATTTGCTTTCTTGCACTGCCGCCCCGCCCGCGCTCTCAAAGCGCGAACGGAGCAGGCAAAGACTACATGCCGTTGGCGCTGGACGGGGCCGTGCCCGCCCCCGACATGCCGTTGGGGGTGGTGGAGCCGGGAACCGGCGCGCCGGGCTTGGGCATCACAATCGGCGGGGCCTGAGCGCCTGCGCCGTTCTGCGTGTTTGCGTTGTTGAGGTTCCCAAGCTGGGCCTTGACTTCGGCGGGGGACGGCCCGGACTGCGACGGCGGCGCGGTGTTGGTGCTTGCCGCCGGGTTGCCGCCAATGGCGGGCGTGATGGGCTTGGGCGAGTTTTGCACGCCGTTCACATACACCTTGGAGCTGCCGGAAGCGGGAGTGCTGATAGGCGCAGGCGCGGCGGGCGACGTGAGGCTAAAGACATACGCAATGACGTTGCCAATCTCGGCCTCAGTCAAGGTGTTCTCCCAGCGCGGCATCGCCGTTCCCGGAACACCCTTGTGCAGCGAAGTCGTGATGCGCTGATACGACATGCCCTGCATGAACGGGGCATCGCGCAGGTTGCGGGGCTTGGGGTTCAGGGAAGACGCATTCGGGCCGTTGCCGTCTTGATTGGGGCCGTGGCACCCAATGCAGTAAGTCTGATAGACTTCCGACCCGTGCGCAACAGCCTGGTCGATTGTCTCGCCACTCGGCACGGGCAGATCATTCAAGTTCACCGATGCGTAGCGCAATGCGCCGTTCGCCTCGCGCCCATTGAGCTGTTGCTGAATGATGTTCAGATTAGCGGACGAAGAATCGGGGGCGCGGAACGCATGCACTTTCGGGCCAAGCGCCCCGCTCAAAATCCCCCCGGCCACGGCGGCAATAATGACTATCGTCCAGAATATCCACAGGACGGGGCTGACCCCGGTTCCTGCTTGCTCCTTGATTTCGCCGCCCGAATAGTAGTGAAACTTGCTTTCGCGTTTCTCGGTGCCAGGCTTTGTTTCCTGTGCCATAAGTCGCCTGTCCTTCTAGATGTGCTGCGTGGTGTTAACGGGTCATGTAGCGAACGTCGCGGTTTTGCGCGCCCTGCGCCTGCTGCGCCGCCGTCGGCAAGTCCTGGTCGGGCGAGACGGGTCGCGCGCCGGGGGTATGCGGCGTGTGGCTTGCATCGTACAGCGAAAGCGCCGCCCGCTGGCTGTCTGAGAACGGGAAGATGGGCATGATGGAACCCGGCACGAACTGCTGCGGGTTTTTGTAGTGCGCCACCATCCATTGCTGAGAATGGCGTGCGCCTTCCCAGGAAAGCTCCGGCCCGGCGACCCCGCCCTGGCCGAACTTGGGGTCGCCCGTGACATGCGGCTTGTCGGGATTGCCGATATAGTGGCACGCATAGCAGCCGCTGGATGCGAACAGCAGCTTGCCCTGGGCCACTGTAACCGGCACCTCAGCGGGCGTGGCGATATTATACGCCGCAACGCGCGTAAATCGGCTGGCTTCGTCTTCCGAGTAGCTTTGGCCGGTCTGCGAGGCGATAAACGTGACCAGAGCATCCACATCGGCCTGGCGCGAGGCATCGGCGATATAGCCGTGCTGGCGCAGGGTCGCGAGAATGTCGTCGTTTTCTATCGCGGCGGGCTGCACGGTCTTGGCGCGCGGGTCCACGGTTTCAGCGACCACGGCGGGGTTGTCCGTGTTGTGCTGGCGCACGGCGAAGAAGTAGGGCATGACGCAGGTGCCGACCTGGTAGCGCGGGTCCCACAACTGATGCTCAATCGCAGACAGCAGCTTGGTGCGCCCTTCATGGGTCAGCTCCGGCCCGATGTTGCCTTTGGAGTAACCCTCTATTTTGTGGCAGCCATAACATGCCTGCTGCTGAAAGAGCTGCTCGCCGCGCGCGATTGTCTGCATCTGCGGCAGGTAGTTGATCTTGAATGTTTTAGCGTTGTAGCTGGCATGGCACTGCGCACAGGCGGCGTCCATGTACTTGGCGGGCAGCATTTGGACGCCGGGAATGGGCGTGATACCGCCGCCTTCAACCGTCTCGTTGTTGCTTTGCACCTGGTCGCGCACAAACTGATGCGCTTTGTTTTGGATTAAATCACGGCCCGACCCATAGTGGCAGGTGGTGCAGCCGAATGTCGGGAACGGGTGCTTGGTCAGGTTGGCGCGCTGGACTTTGAAGTCGGCCAGCTCGGTATCGCTGGTGACGGCATTGGTGACAACGCCGTATTGCAGCTTCGTGCTGTGCACGATGCCCAGGGGCTGAAGCGTCTCCGTTCCTTCCACGTCTTGATTGTAGGCTGAGGGGACCGTGCCTGCGGGCAGGGTGCCGCCTTCCACCGCGATGCCGGGGTGCGCGCCCAGTGTCTCTACTAACGCGCGGACATCGTCGTGCTTGTCCAGGTAATCGGCGATTTGCTCGGTGGGCACCGTAACACCCGTGGACGACTTGATGATTTTTTCCGCCGTCATCTGCGGGTTTTCCAGGCCGATATGGCAGGACTGACAGCGATCCACGCGCATCTGCTGCGAGCCGTCCTGCTCAATCAAAGGAAACTGGGTGACTGTGACCTGCTTGACTTCAATCGGCGTGTTTTGCGTGGCTTCTTTGACCGCAGGGTCGCTCGCCAGATCATACGCGATAGATTTGTACTGGCTTTGCCAGTAGGTAAAATCTTTGGTGGGCGCGTTCTGGTTGTTCCACGACGCGCGCCAGCCCGTAATGCCGACCAGCAGCAGCAGGACGACGCTCCAGAACACAAACTTGGACACCATAGACCGAAAGAAAAACATCGCGTACCTATTTCTTCCCCATGCCTGCGCACAGGGGCGTCAACTCTTACTGGAGTTCCTGCGGTGGCCTACTGTACTTCTTGGGGCGGATTGAGCGGATTGATCCATCCCCAGTTTGGCCCACGGAAGTAGACCCCGATCACAATCAGCACGATCACGACGACCACGTACAACGTCCAGAGGGCACAGGCGGTGCGGCGGCTTTTGGCGAACCATCGCCCGATGCCGCTGTGGTGCCGGTCTAAGTAGGGGATCGCCATCAGCCCGATCACAACCAAACCGGGAATGCCCAGGCCGCCCCAGAACGCGTCATACGCGACCAGCTCCTGCAGCCCGAGGAAGTACCAGGGCGCTTTGGCGGGGTTTGGCGGCTTCAGCGGGTTGGCCTGGAGTTCCAGCGGCGGCGGGGCCTGCACCGCGAGCAGCAGCATGACCGCAAAACACGCGGCGAACAGGGCGGCTTCGCGGATGAGCAGGTGAGGCCACGATGATACCATATCATCCGGCCCCCGGTCAACGCGCGTGGACGACCCTTTGACCAGCTCCATCAGGCCGTAGGTCTTGTTGGGGTTGCGGGGGAAAATCTCTTCTTCGCGTACTCGTTTCATAATCTTCCGTTACTCTAGCAGGTAGCGTTCTTGCCTTCGCTGCCGAAAACAGCGAGGCGTTCTTCCGTGGACACGCGCCACGTGTCCTGCGGCACATAATGAAATTGCAGTGCCCGCCGCCGCAGGTCGGAACGATTGGCAGGCGTGCCGTGCGGCAGCATGCCGTCAAACAGCAATAAGCTGCCCGGCTTCAGCTCCGCCGCAACGCACCCACGTGCATGCATCAGCGTGTCGCATATTTGGAAATCCCGCCGCTGGAAATGCAGAATCGGCCCCTGCCGATGCTCGCCAGGCATCAGATGCATGCATCCGTTTTCCACTGTCGCCTCATCCAGCGCGATCCATACGCCCACGACCGGTGTTCCTGTCGCCACATTAAAAAACGCGTGATCTTGATGCCAGGGTTTTTCTCGCCCGATGTGCGGCGGCTTGAGCAGCGCAATGTCTTGAAACAGCAGCGGCTGTTTTCCCAGCACACAGGCCAGTACGCTTACCAGATCGGGATGGGCAGCCAGCGCATTCAATCGCGGCTCATAAGACGTAAACGCGGTCAGCTTGCGCACCGCATCGCGACGCTCTTCAGGGGTCATGCCTTCCAAAGACGCTGCCGTGCCCGCTTCATACTCAATGTTGTCAAACCCTATCACATCTCCCGCAATCAGATCAGCCAATCCGGCTTTGGCGGCATCCACGGCGTTTGCCGTGAATGCATTGTGGATAACGATGTAGCCCTGCTCCTGATAATGCCTGATGGCCGCGTCGTCCACGCCGTCAAAGCCCTGGACGCCTTCGGCAATCGCAGTCGGCATGTAAAGCTCAGGCGCATGAGGCGGCGGGCCGGCCGGGTCTGCTTGGGGCGCTGTCATTGTGCTTTCGGATTTAGTCATTATAATCTCCATAGGAAAATATTACTCTGGGGAAAATATTATTCCGGCGACTCTTTGGGGCTGGAGATGCCGCCATCTTTGCGAATGCGCCACATGTGATAGATAATGAAGCCCGTGATAATCACCGGCAATATCGCCACGTGCAGCACATAAAACCTAATTAAGGCTTCCTGACCGACCGTATCCGAGCCGAGCAATGCCCAGCGGGTCAGGTCGCCGACAGGCGGCATTTGGGGTGCCCCGGCGGGGGCCAAAGCGTTGATATGGTCCGACACCCAGTTGGCCTTGCCCGCAATGCCCGCACCGACCGTAATCGCCCAGAACGCCAGTTGGTCCCAGGGCAGCAGATACCCCGTAAAGCCGAGCACCAAAGTCAGCACCATCAAAATGACGCCAATCACCCAGTTGAACTCGCGCGGCGGCTTGTACGCGCCCGTGTAAAACACGCGGCACATATGGAAAAACACAACGCCGATCATCGCATTGGCAGACCAGAAGTGCATGCCGCGCATGATGCCGCCGAACGACACCGCCGAACGCAGGTCCAGCATGCGGTTGTAGGCCTGCTCCGTGCTCGGCACGTAAAAGAACATGAGCAGCAGCCCGCTCACGGTCAGCAAAATGAACAGGTACATGGACAGCAGCCCAAGCCCGAACGTGTACGTGAAGCGCAGGGCATGCTTTTCAATTTTGGCGGGCTGAATATGCAGCAAAAACGAGTTGAAGAACGCCTCGGAGCGTTCGCGCTCGGTCTTGGGGAACGCCGTGGTGCGATACACCGACTTGTAGATATTATGTCCCAAAACAGCGGGACGCAGGTTGTCCCACACTTCGGGGGCCTGGCGATAGATCGCCTGATTGAGCCGGGCGAGCGGGCTGCCTTTGGGGGTTTTGCGTCCGCCGGAGGCCGGAGGGGGGGTGGCGGGTTGTCGTTCTTTAACGCTCATCGCTGTGCAGCTTTCTGTGTGTGCGTGCCTAGGTGACTGTGTAGTAGCCTTCCGGCTGAAGCTTTTTGCTTTTGTCCACTTCCAGGTCGCCGCTTGGGGTCAGGCTGATGCCAAACCAGTTGAGGGCGATTTGGGCCGGGCCGTGGGTCACATTGCCCATGCTGTCATACTTTGACCCGTGACACGGGCAGTCGTAGCCGGTCGTGGAGGCGGCCACGGTGCAGCCCAAATGCTGGCAGACCATAGAAATGGCCCCAATCTTGCTGCCGTGCCGAATAATAGACACCTTCTGGTCGGCGATATTCTGGTTCGCGCCGTCGGGGAAGTTGGTCGCCTTGCCGATATTAAACTTGGACGGCGGGCCGTAGGCGACGTTGGGCCAGAAAAACTTCCCAATCAGCCCCAATGCCCCCAGCGATGCCGCGCCGCCGAGCACATAGCCGCCCAGCGAAAGAAAGTTGCGCCGCGTCAGCTCCTGCTTTTCGCGATCATAATTGACTGCCATTGCCTTGCCCCTCAGTCACTGTCCAATTCTTTAATCGTCGTCTTCATCCCGGAAGACGATATATTTCGCGTCCTCGGCATTCTCAAATGCCCCGTTGCGGACGCCCCACAAGAAGGCGACCAGGGCGATGGTGCCCATAGTCGCCCCCGCTACCAGCAGATACCAAATGCTTTGCATATTCGGCCCTCGGTTTCTCTCCGCGCGTATCAGGCCCTAACCCCTGACATTGTGGCCTTTTTCACAACGTTTATTATACAGTCCTGGCCCTTCTGTTGTCAAGACAAGCCGAGGGCGGAAGGGAAATATCTCATATCCTATCCTGGACTTAAACTTGGAGAGAAGGTTGGCTTTTCTGAACCTGCGGCTGCCTATCATAGATGTAGTAGTTGGTCACGGCGTTCATCGCAGCCGAGCAGCGCAGATGTCCGCCCCGCAGGTGTGAAGTCACGCTGTTGGCGGTCGTGGCTCTCAGGCACTTCTGCAAGTTCTACACACTACACTGCCTGCCGCCAGCGGGGGCGGTGACGGTCAGCGTCACCGGGTCTGAAGTGGTGGACTGCCACCTGTCGTCGTAAGCCAGAGCCTGGAGCAAGTAAACGCCAGTGGGAAGGCGGGCAGTGTCCAAGTCCAGGGCGTAGTCACCGCTGCCGTCCGCAAAACCCGTGCCCAGCGAGTACATACCTCCGTAAGCGTCCGTGGCAAAGAAGTCAACTTCTTCCACGACGCCATCGTCACTGGCAGTCGCCATCACCGGCACGTGCGAGCCGACGACAACGCTGGTTCCCTCTTGGGGCGCAGTGATCTGCACGGTCGGCGGCAGGTCTGCCGTGACAGTGCCGCTGAGGGCAAGCGTGAAGGGGCTGTTCTCGGCGTCATTGCTGAGCAAGGAGGCTGTCCCGCCAAAGCTGCCGCCCGCATCGGCGTTCAGGGTCAGGGTGAAGGCGCGGGAGCCGCTTGGGGGCACGGTTGTGGGCAGGGGCAGGTCGGCGGAGAAGCCGACAGGCAGGTTCAGGCTTCTGAGGATCAGGCCGGCATCGCCGGTGTTGGCAACGGTGAGCGTTTTGGACACGGGTTTGTACTGGCACGTGGGGCCAAAGCGGAGAGCCGCGCTGGGTTGACGGGGTAAGTGTAGCCCCCGCCGCCGTGCTCCGGTAGACGTTGTAGCCGGTCGCATTGGGTACGTCGCTCCAATACAGCGCTACCTTGCTGCTGCCGGTGGCGTAGGCGGACAACAACACAGTCTGCGCCGTACCAAGAAGAGGCTACGGGCCGCTTTCTCCATCCTACGCTCATGTAGCAAGGGTAACTCGCGAAATCCCTCGATCTCACGCTCCTCCCACACCTTGGCGAGCGGAAAACGGACAATACTCAAAGTTCGGCTGTTGAGAGCAATCAGCACCTGTTTCCCATCAGCATCCCTTCCCCCGCCGTAGACATAGCGCCCGTCCTGTGACCACCCAAACAAACCATATCCTCCTTTGACAATGCGCTGCTTCCTAATACCGTGGGCGTCAACAAGGGAAAAGCGCGTCCGCAACAATGAATTTGAGAACTCAATCATGCCCATTGCTTGAATGTGACGCACTTCGGGAAGAGCAACGTCCCCTATGACAACCGCGCGCATACCATCTGGGGAAAGTTGGATTGCTCCAGGGTCATCGCGTAGATAGGGACTTGCGACCCCGGAAGCAGCCCGATGCTCATAGACGTGAATCGCCTGCCGGTAAGCTGGGCCAACACGTTGGTCTAATTTGGAATCTGAAATTTGCGTCTGGGCACCACCGGTTATTGGAACCGTCCAGTATTGCCGTTGCTGGCTATCCGAGGCGAAACGACTGAAGATGACACACTGACCGTCCCGCGCCCAGATCGGCGTGTAAGCCAACTGCACTGTGACGAGGAGGACGCGGGTCGTCGTGTCTAGGATGCTGATCTGTGTCCCTTGTCTTAAGGCAGCGACGTACCGACCCGTTGGCGACCAGGAGAAAGAAGCGTAGCGGTCATAATCCTGAGTTTGTGTGAGCTGGTGCGTTTCACCGCTGACTAGGTCAATCACGCTTATGCCACCAAAACTTGATTGTACTTCTGAGGGTAGATGCGCCAGCACGACCTGTCTGTTTGGGGCTAACGAGAAAAGTGTCCCTCCATTGGAGTTGATCTGGTGCGAGAAGCGGCATATTAGTTTTTCGCTCTTAACCTTGCCGACTATCACTGTAGAAGCATGAAGTTGTGTTACTTGAGAACTGTCTGTGGTTGACCAGAGGATGACGCCCGAAAGCGGGAATGGATGATGTTGCTGTGACGCCCCCGCAACCACTCCGCTTGCAAGTATAAAGCACAAGATTAAAGGAAGAGTAAACCTACATAGAGACATCATGGTTCTATTTATTTTTTAAGGCCACTACCACTGTTTGATCGTTGTGTCATCCCATTCCGACAGTTGAACCTTGTAACTACAGTTCATAGGACCGGATAGCGTTGATCAAGGGCTTTGTTGCATAAATAGCAAACCTGCTTGTTCTCTAAGCTTCAACACGGGGATGACTGTCGCATTCCCACACGTCCACACAAGGAACTATGCAACAAAGCCTTGACCAAATGTTAATGGCGAATACTGACTGTTTCATTACCAGGATCACCTGATGGCGGGCTGACGGTAACAACTTGTGACGATGGCGCGACTGACTGGTATACCCTCGCATGTGCCGTGTCCCAATATAATGTTGTCCAATCGTATTCTTTCCCTTGTTGATACAAGGCTCCGCCTTGCCAGGCAATGTTAAGCATATACGAGCCAGTCGCAATGTAACCTGATGTTGTTTGCTTGTCACCGTTAGGGCTATGTGGAGGAACTGCATTCGTGAAAGGGACATAACTGCTGGCACCTGCGGGCATATTCTGATCTAGACTGACTTCGCGCTTCATCCTTAGTCCCTTTAGCGAACCGTTTAACTTCAGGCTGGATATGGCAGCGGAGTACCACTTGGCATAGTAAAGTCCGTACTCATCCGTTCCGTATACAGCCAAGTTAGCAAGGTGGTTGTGTATGTCCACGGAAAAACTGAGTGAAGCATCATTGCCAATCTCCGAGTCAGCATAGATGTAGTTATAGTAGTCGCCCATGACGCGCAAGTTTTCAGGTAGATTTGTGGGCAGGTAATAATTTGCTCTACCATCAGAAACACGCATGAAGACGTGCCAGCGGTTAGGGAGTGATGTGCCGGTGCTGAGAGTTGTGGCTGGTGAAAAGTAAATGCCAGCATCGACCTCTGGGCCAGCATCTGTCGTCAGCCCAACATACATATTTGGAGAGTCAATAATTTTGGAAGCTGGAGTGTGATTACTCCCCATTGATAAATCAAGGGGCTTCTACAGGTCAAGCCTGACACATTGTAATCCCAATGTGATTTTTCTTGCCCTGACAACAGGGTCAGTGTGCAAGTCCTGTCTCTGAGAACTTCTT
>JAABUL010003322.1_pt1 | contig 24176 bp, 20 predicted proteins | sample 5559151 | NCBI WGS metagenome assembly JAABUL01 (sample SAMN10711876, study PRJNA513368) | rock metagenome | isolation source: Antarctica rocks | place: Antarctica: Victoria Land, Pudding Butte sud | reverse complement strand
CCGCCATCACCTTGGACGCCCTAACGGTGGACCTCTGCACCCCTTTGCCCGTGACGCCCACCCGACGGTCGCGTCCGCGCCTGCTCAGTTGCTTCCGGCGCGGAGTCATCCACATCTGCGCCACCCTTCTGGCGGGGCGTCCGCTTCCACGCGGCCACTTCGTCCCGCTGCCCTGGCCTGCGACCTTCCCGACCGCCTCGCCCACGCGTGCCTTACAGGTGGCATAATGGCTAACCTACCCTCAAAAGCCCCCTTCACCACCCTGTGGGTCGAGGACCACCTCCAATGGGGCGACAATCCCACCCTGGAAGCGTTCACCACCATGGCCTACTTTGCGGCCCTCTATCCGCGCCTGCGCATGGGCAGCATCGTCTTGGGCCAGAGCTATCGCAATCCCGCCCTCACCGCCAAGATGGCCGCCACACTGCAGGCCCTGACGGGGGGCCGCTTCATCCTGGGCCTGGGGGCGGGCTGGAAGCAGGATGAATACGCGGCGTACGGCTATGCCTACCCCAGCCCCGCCACCCGCATCGCTCAACTGGATGAGGCCCTCCAGATTATCAAAGCCCTCTTCCGCGCTAGTCCGGCGGGTTTTAGCGGACGTTTCTACCGCATCGAGGACGCGTACTGCGAGCCGCGCCCCGATCCGCCCATCCCGCTGCTCATCGGGGGCAGCGGCGAGAAGAAGACCCTGCGCGTGGTGGCTGAACACGCGGACCTGTGGAACGGCGCCTTCTCCACCAGCGAGGCGTTCGCGCACAAGCAGGCCGTCTTGGCCGCGCATTGCCATGCCATCGGGCGTGATCCCCAGGAGATCGCGCATACCTACTACGGGCTCATCGACCTCAGCGACGCCCAGACGGCGGCCGGTCAGGCGCCACAGATGCACTTCCTCGACGGCGATCCAGGGCAAGTCGCGCGGGAGTTGCAGGAGTTCATCGCGTTGGGCGTGCGCCATTTCATGCTGGGCTTCACGGATTTCCCCGCCCACGACGGCCTCCGGCGGTTCACCCAGGACGTCTTGCCGGCGCTGACGTTAGCGTAGGTAGCGTATGGGCGCGGGCGCCTGTCCGACCCGAAGCGGGTGCAGCGCGCTTTGTCGCCTCGGGCATACGCCCACCAGCCCTGCTGACCGTCTGCCCCTATCAGCAGCGGCGGACATGCGCGCCATGCCCCATTATCGTTCACATGGTATTACTAACAAAACAGTCTGCGAATCGTGTTCTAGCCGCAGCCGTAAACATGTACCGTGTCCTCTCGCTACGTATCAATGACCGTGACGCGTTGCATGATTATTCATGATCCCGTGGTCATCGCGGTCGCCGAGGTGATGCTCTCCACTGTGTCAGCGGGTGCTCACTGTTAGGCTTCAAACGATGGTAGGCCGCTACCTGTGCTGCTCCGTTGTAGGGCTTCGGCGAAACCCTTTCATGCCAGAGCACATGCCACGAGCGACGCTTCAGCGAGCGTAGTGGCTCACTCCGGTATATCCGCTAACCCTTTCTGGGCAGACAGCGGGAGCCATCATGGATGGTTGCGCAATGTATAGATATGCAGTAACGCCGCGGTGTGCCCCCGATCTGCCGGACGATGGAGCCGTTCTTCTGCTCCACGTCGCATTGGTCGTTCTTGCGATAGGCGCGTCCCCGCGTGACGGTGATCCCCCCGCGCGCGCAGTACTCCAGCAGAGGGTAATTGAGGAATTCGCTCCCATTGTCGGTGTCCAGGCCGAGCAGCGGGACGGGCAAGAGCAGACGCGCCTGGTCGAGCGCCCGGATCACGTCGTCGTAGCCGTGGCGCAAGAGCGGGAGACACGCGGTCCACCCCGTGGCAACATCGGTGAGCACGAGGGACGAGAGGTAGGGGCTCTCCGCCCGCGTCCCGCAGTGCGCCACCAGGTCGGCTTCTATGAACCCAGGACGGACATCATCCCACTCGGCGAAGGTACGGATGGGGACCTTGTGTTTGAGTAGCGTCCCCGCCTTGGTCGTGCCGATGCCGCGTGGCCGGGCGCGCTCCCGCAGAGGCCACAGGAGTCGGTCAGCCGTGGCCGCGCTCAGCGTGAGGAGCTGCGCGCGCACCTCCGTGTTCAGTGTAAGATGGCCATGGCGCTCCAGGGAAGCCACGAGGTCCGGCAAGAACGGCACGAACCGCTTGGCGCAGACATAATTGCTCGCCGCCCAGGCCACGGTCAGGGCCTCCACGACATCCGGACCATAGGTGCGTGCGCGGGGACGCGTGATCGGCGCGGGCCGGGAGACGGTCGGTTGGCCCAGGAGCCGGATGGCATATTTGCGCGCATAGCCGGTCGCGGCGACGAACTCATCGAGGATGGCGTGCTTCTGCTGTAGCGGCGCCGCGCGGTATCGCGGCCCCGTCTGCGTCAACAACTCCCGTTTGGCCTGAACACTCATGCTGGACCTCACTCTTGTGCTCCCTCCGCTGTACCATGGGTACCTTTGCTTCGGGTTACATTATTCGTGAGGCAACAGCTCTCCCTGAGTTACTTTTCCCGTGAGGCAATGCGTATGGGGTTCTGGGACGGGCCGGCCATCACGTCTGCGCGGAGAGGAGGCGATGAAAGAACGCAGGGTGCGCTGCTGCGCTGCAAGGAGTGTGGCGAGCGCTTCACCGTCATCCGCTTCGAGCGCGAGCGCACGCCCGCCTACTGTGACCTTTGCCGTGAGGAACGCCAGCGTGAACAGGCGCGGGCGCGGATGCAAGCCATGCGCGCGCGCCGGCGCGATCCGTGAGGTGAGGACCAGCGCTGTGGTGTCACCGCACGCAACATGGGAATCAGAGTACGCTTAGGAAGGATGGGTGAGCACGGCCACCTGTCCTGGCTACCGTGAGCATCCGTGCGACGAAATTCTTTACTCCGTCGCACGGATGATCACGGTAGCCAGGACACGGGTGCGGAGCGTCGGGTGACCGCTGGTGGACGCAGGATCGTGTGTGGATGGCACCAACGGATCCTGGGATCGATCAAAACGTGAGGGGGACAGGTGGGAGGTTTGTGGACACGCTCTTAGACTTTCAGAAAACGCGAGTAGATTTGCCGGGTGGACCACTTCGGCACTTTGTTGATTCCGGTAGCACCAGGGCTGGACGATGGAAAACTAGTGCCAAATTGTCGGTCGGAAGGCGGCTCAAGGGGTATGTGACGCCACCAATAGCCACCTTTCAGCGCTGATTTAGCCACCTCATCCTGTTTCAACAAAGTCCCGACTTAGCGCGTCCGGCGCTCCTACACGGCGAGGAATCCTCCGTCGATCGGCAGCATCACACCATTGATCATGTCGGCCTGCTCGCTGAGGAGATAGGCGACAGTGTGCGCGACGTCACGGGGCTGAGCAAAGCGGCCCAACGGAATCTTGGCCTTCATCGGATCGCTCTTGGCCGGGTCGCCCCACGCCATCGCGCCCATTGGCGTCATCGTCACGGTCGGATTGACGGCATTTACCCGAATCTGATGCGGCCCCAGTTCCACTGCCATGACGCGCGTGAGTTGGTCCAGCGCCCCCTTGGACGCGCAGTAGGCGGCGTGATCGGTCAGACCCACCATCGACGACTGCGACGACACGTTGACGATGGCGCCGCCATGCCCACGCCGGATCATCCCCGCGCACACAACCTGCGAAACGACGAGGACGGCGCGCACGTTAACGGCCATCGTCTCGTCGAACGCCTCGACAGTTGTGTCCAGGAAGGACTGTGGGATGGAGATACCCGCGTTATTGACGAGGAGGTCAATCTTACCGGCCCCCCGCGCTGCCTCCCGCGCGGCGTCAGCATGGGTCAGATCCGCGACGATCCCCTCCACGTCGAGTTCCCTCTGCAACGACGCCACATCTGCCGGAGATCGACTCACGCCGACAACTGTCGCGCCGCATGCGACCAGCAACCGAGCTATGTCCCGCCCGATCCCTTTTCCGGCGCCGGTCACGAGCGCGCGCTTACCATCGAGGCGTATGTCCATCGCCCCTCCTCATTCCGGCGCCATGCCGCGGTTCATACCGTCACGAGCCCGTCTTCGCGCGGTACGTCGCGTCGACACGGTTCATCTTCTCGACTTTGCGTGTAGAGGCGCCGCCGGCGAAGTCAGACACTAGCCAGGCGTCCACGATGCTCTTGGCGAGCTCAGGGCCAATGACGCGCGCGCCCATGGCCAGTACCTGCGCGTCGTTGCTCTTGCGCGCCCGCTCGGCCGAGTAGACATCGTGGGCCTGGGCCGCGCGCACGCCTGGTACTTTGTTAGCGGTGATAGCCATCCCAATGCCGGTCCCGCAGACGAGGATAGCGCGCTCCTCCTGCCCGCTTGCCACAGCTTCGGCTACGGCGCGCGCCACGTCGGGGTAATCCACCTCCGACGGGACATGCCCCGGTGTGCTATAGTCGTGCGTGTCCACGCCCTTATCCTGGAGATGCTGCCGGATGACTTCCTTTAGCGGGAAGCCCGCGTCATCGCTGCCCAGCGCTACGCGCATGCGGCCACCCGTCATTCCTCTGTTGCCGTCCGCATCCGTGGGCACGATCCCCACCTCCGCTGCCGTAGAATGCGGGTGTCGCGGTTCGTCGGCTGAGACAGCACGCGGCACGTCCGCTATGGTAGAGGGTGCTGCGGGGTCGAGTGCGAGCAGGGCCGCCTTGAGCATCAGGGCGACCGACGTCGCTCCGGCATCCTGGTGGCCGAGCGCACGCTCGCCGAGCCGACTGGCGCGGCCCTTGCGCGCGAGCATGTCGCGCGTGGCGATCGCGCCCGTGGCGGCGGCGTCGCTGGCTGCGCGCAGGGCCGTGAGCGCGTCGGCGCCGGCGGTAGCCGCACCCCGCGCCGCCTCCGCGGCTGGCGTGAGGGCATCGAGCATCGTCTTGTCGCCGGCACTGGCCTTGCCGCGGTCGGCAATCCCGTCGCGCCCCGCCTCCAGCATCACGGCCACGGCCGTGCCATCAAACTCGTGCTTCCCGGCCACGGCCTTGCCCGCCCGGACAAACGCCGTCCCATAGAGAGGGCCCATCGCGGCCCCAACCGAGTTGACGATGGTCAGGCCCACATTGTGCAGGAGCGCCCCCACGTCGGGGGCGTCATAGCCGTCGAGTTCGGCTATCACCGCGCGCCAGCCGATGTTGAGGCTCACGCCGTGGTCGCCGTCGCCCAGGGCCGCGTCGAGGGCCGAGAGTTCATCGGCCCGCGCCTCCACCGTCATGGCCACGGCGGCGAGTATGCGTTTGGCCGCTTCCACGCTTGCGACAGCTGTCATTGCCATACCTTCCCTCACAACTTATGTATGCCCCGGCCGCGCGTCGCGCGGCCTGTAACGGCTCGTGGCGCCACAGGCGCATCGCGCGACGGGGCAACCGAGGGCGCTACGGGATCAAGACGACCTTGAGTGACTTGTCGCCGCGTTCCATGACCTGTAGGGCCTCAGCGAACTGCTCCAGGGGGAACTGGTGGGTGACAATGCCGCGGACGTCAATCTTGCGCGTGGCGACATAGTCGATGGCGCGGGGATACGTGTAGGGCCCCAGGTGGGAGCCGTGAATGGTGAGCTCTTTGCGGTCGCCGATGATCGACCAGTCGACCTTGGCCTCATCGGTGAAGACGCTAAATTCCACGAAGGTGCCCAGCTTGCGGATCATCGCCAGGCCCTGGTTAACAGCGGGCGGGTACCCCGTGGCCTCAATGTAGACGTCGCAGCCATAGCCGTCGGTCATAGCTTTGATCTCTGTGACCACGTCGGTTTCTTTGGGGTTCATGACGAGGTCGGCGCCGAGGCGCGTGGCAAGCGCGAGGCGCTCCGGTTTGGTGTCGAGGACGACGAGTTTATGGGGGTTGAGCAGCCGCACGGCGCCGACCATACCAAGGCCCAGCGTTCCGGCGCCGGCGATTACGACCACGTCGTCGGGCTTGATCTCAGCGCGCTCCACGGCATGGAGCGAGCAGGCCAGCGGCTCGATCAAGATTGCCTCCTCGATCGGCGTCGCGTCGGGCACCTTGTGCACGATAGCTTCGGTCGGGTAGATCATGTACTCGGCCATGGCCCCGTTGACGTTGTTCTGGAACCCATAGAGGTCGTGCTTCTCGCACATCCAGTACTGTCCATGCGTGCAGAAGCGGCACTGCCAGCATGGGACGATCTGCTCGGAAATCACACGGTCGCCGACCTGCACCTTATGGCGCGCCTCCCCACTGGGCCCCGCCGCAACCACGCGGCCGATGAACTCGTGGCCGGGGATCATCGGCGGCTTGACGTAGCGCGGCTGCTCGGCGTCGCCCCAGAACGACGGCGCGCCGTGGAAAGTCTTGACATCGCCCATACAGATGCCACAGGCTTCAACCTTCGTGAGCACTTGGTTGGGACCAGGCGTTGGGACGGGGACCTCTTCCAGGCGATAGTCGCCGGGGTTGTAGCACACCACCGCCTTCATCGTCGCCGGGATCTCCGGCGCCTGTGTTACACTGGGCGATTCCAGAACTGAGGTCATACGCACACCTTCCTGCCCTATGCGAAGGCCCACCACGCGGGAGCAAGCCACGCACTGTCCAAACCATTTGTCGCGGCGGCGCAGGCGCACCGCCGGATGACCAGCTTACACATAACGGTAATGCTTTACCTCATGATTGTCAAGGGGTAATAGCTCAGGGATCAAGGGATCAAGGGATCAAGGGATCAAGGGATCAAGGGATCAAGGGATCAAGGGATCAAGGGATCAAGGGATCAAGGGATCAAGGGATCAAGGGATCAAGGGATCAAGGGATCAGGTCGTCGAGCGACGGATACATCGCGTACAATGAAGGTCGATTACCCGCTCCGCATTTCGCGCGGCCTCGCGCGACGTATGACCTATAAGGTAGGCTCATGGCCAGCATCAAGCAAGTCGCCGCACGTGCGGGCGTGTCGGTGGCCAGTGTCTCGCGCGTGCTCAATGGGAGTAAACCGGTGACAAGCGAAACGCGCGACCTTGTCCTCGCCGCGGTGCGCGACCTCAACTACAGTATTGACCAGCGCGCGCGCGCACTACGGCGGCAAGAGTCGGGCACGTTGGGCCTCATCGTGTCCGATGTAGGTAACCCCTTCTTCTCCCGCGTCATCCGCTCGGTCGAGGCCGTCGCCTACGAAAGTGGCCGCAGTCTGTTCCTGTGTAACGCGGACGAGGACCCGGAGCGCGAACGTTTCCACCTGCAGGCCATGGCGGCGCAGCGTATCGACGGCGTGATTGTCTTGCCTGTGACGAACAGCGGCCGCTCCTTCCTCCCTCTGATCGATCACGACATCCCCGTGGTCTGCCTCGACCGCGGTGTCGATGACGTCGACCTTGACACGGTCCTGGTCGACAACGTCGCCGGCGCCGCGCTCGCCATCACGCACCTTACCGCGTTGGGGCACCAGCGCATCGCGATCATCGGAGGGCTGGCGAGCACGCCGGGGGTCGAGCGCATGACGGGATACCGGCAGGCCCTGGCGGAAGCCTGCGTCTCCGTGGATGAGGACCTTGTGCGCCATGGCGACTTCAAGGAAGAAGGCGGGTATAGCGAAGCCTCGGCCCTGCTCGCCCTGCCAACCCGGCCCACAGCCCTGTTTGTCATCAACCATCCCATGACGATTGGCGCGCTCATGGCTATCCGGGAGCGGGGGCTCCGGGTCCCCGCGGACGTAAGCGTGGTCGGATTCGACGACACGGCGTGGGCCGCGCTGCTGGACCCGCCGCTGACGACGGTCGCGCAGCCCACGGACGAGTTGGGCACGACGGCGGCGCGGCTGCTGCTCGAACGGGTCGACCAAGGTTACACCGGACCGCCGCGACGCGTGGTGCTGCCGCCACACCTGATCGAGCGCGCATCGACGGGGCCGCCAGCGGACGCCGCCACGCCGACCCTTCCCAAGCGCCGCATTAAGGGACGCGGAAATAGCTATGCATCCCGCGTGCCTCCAGGGAGATAGGGGATATCGACGAACCACTTAGCACTACAACGTTACTTGTCTCCTGAGGCCGTCGTAACGACCTGGAAGCAGGCGTGCAATCGCTCAGTTTAGCAGCGAGATGGCCCTTTGTCTGACGGTCGCTAGGAGTGATTCCAGCAAGGTAACGTTGTAGTATTAGGAGCCGCCAAGAAATAACTTCCCGTTTTCGTCGCGGAGGCCGCGCTCTGTAAGGGGCTCCAAGCCGGGAACTTATTCTTTAACGAGTCCTTAGTACAACACCACAGAAATAACATCAGGAATTCGGCACATTAAGAGCATGTCCACAAACCCACGGCCCTTCCACCTTACCTTCTGGTTGACCACGAGGTCCGTTGTTGCCAAAAAAGACGCGATCCTGCGTCCACCAGCGGTCGCCCGACGCGCCGCACTCGCCCGCGCGCAGTTTCCAAACGCCCGGGACGGCACGATGGCGGTGTGCGCGTCCTCCCGATGACCAGGGAACCACCGATTGTGCCCCCGTTGGTTTGGAAACAATACCTTTTGAGCATGGAGGGTTTGTGGACACGCTCTAAACGAGGCGCCTCCTGTGAGCCCGCTACGAGCCATGAAAAGATGCCGGGCTGGTTGCGTTACGGCACTGTCGTAGCCGTGATTTGCCCTGCTAACGCAGGCGCAAGCTTAGCAATTGACCTCTAAAGTGCCCAGCAGCTGACACTGATGGTCACCTCAGTTGAATTCCTGATGTTATTTCTGTGGAGCTGTACTTAGCCAGCGCGGGCAGGCGCGCGACCTGTGCTTCCACGGCGGCCATGGCCTCTTTGGTGAGCTTCACACCCGTGGCGTAGGTGGTGGTCACCAGCTCGACCACGGGATGGAGACCCTTCCATGTCATGGAGGCGGTAAAACCGCACACCGCCTCCAATGAGTCGAGCAGCGCGCCGTTCCAGTGGCCCTCCAAAATCCCCCCACAGCGTTCGATGGGGTTGTACTTGCTGTGGTAGGGTGGATAGTAGGCCAGGCGGACGCTGATCCGCTCCCGCTGGACGAAGGCGACCAGACGGGCCATGAACTGGGTGCGATGGCTGTGGTTCTCGGGGCCATTATCCAGGTTGAGTACCAGCGTGGTGACGTGGGCGAAGCGCACCTTCTGCGCCACCCACCATTGCTCCAGTCGATCCACGAGGCAGTCGCTCGTCACTTTGGAGGTGATGTGATAGATGAACACCCCGTCGGTCTGGGGCAGAAAGAGGCCCACCGGCGTCACCGTCGCCTCCGCCTGAAAGTCGTGGTCCGCCGCTTTGACGGCCACGCGGCCCTTCCCGCCATGGGCGAAGGGACCCATTTTGACCGTCGCCTTGGCGTCGATGGACACCCGCAGCATGTCGGGCGCCGCGTCGGCCTCCGCGTTCACGCGCGTCACCTCGGCGAAGATAGCGTCGGTCTGCGGGACTTTTTTTGGGGTTGACTCTTCGCCACCTTGGTCAAGGTGTAGCCCAGCTTGTTTAGCTTGGTCGCGATGGTCCGCTCGCACGGCAACTCCTCGGAGGTGTACCCTTTCTGGGCGATCAGCTGCCGGCGCACCTCCCCCGCAGTCAGCCGCGTGTACAGCCGGCGCGTGCGAAACTGCGGGTCGGTCTGGCTCTGGCTATCCACGATGGCCCGGATGTCCGTGAGCAGGTGCGGCAGGCGCTCTTCGGCCCTCTTGCGCGCGCGCAAGGCGAAGCCATCGACGCAGCTGATCCCGCTCTCCAACTCGTGCCGTCCTTTGCGCACCAGCACCCGACTCCAGCCCAACTCCCGCTCAGCCAGCCGTTGCCCGCCCTCGCCCAAGTCACGCACCGCCCGCGCCATGAACACGCGGCGTGCGCTGCCCTTGAGGGTGCCTGCTGTCTCGTTCAAGAACACCTTGAGGTCGTCCGTCAGGTCCACTGTTCCCTCCCCTCGTCCTGCGACGTTAGGCACCGCCCTTATGAGGGACGTATACGCCGTGCGGGATATGGTAGTTTTTCGGCGTCCCTTAGAGGGCGTAAGGGGGGCGAGAGGGCGTGCCCCAAAAGGTGCTTGCCTCGGCGCACATCGCTTATGCGCAACTCACGCATAAGTCCTGTGCCCGGCGTAGGAAGTTACTTGACTACCCAAGCCGGATCAGATTATACTGGCCGCATACGTGCTGCTGGGGAACAGTATTGTTACGGCAAGAAGCGCGCGGTCGGTGGCGCATCACCGCCATAACTCCATGGCTGGACGACGGTGACCCATCGTGGGTACGGCCAGATGGCAGCATCGGTCAGCAGATCTGTGTTCGGTGGATCGGGCGTCAAGATTTAGACGCTCAACAGACAAGCGCATAGAGCGCCTTCCAGAGCGGCGTGATGTGCCGACGCCAACCGTAATTGCATTGGGGGTGACGCCATGAATCCGACCGCGCGGGTCTCCGTCGGGCAGACGGACGTATGCGTACCCCGCCTGGGGCTTGGGACCACGGCGCTTGGCAACATGTTTGAAGCCGTCCTTGACCGCGATGCAACCGCTGTCATCGACCGCGCTTTCCAGTTAGACCTCGGGTACTTTGATACGGCGCCTGTCTATGGACTTGGCCTCGCAGAGAAGCGATTGAGCCACGGCGTGAGGGGACATACCCGGGATGAGTATGTGCTGTCGACGAAAGTCGGCCGACTCCTGCGCGCTGGCGCGCCGCCGGAGCAGAATCTGATGCTGGACGGTCAGCCTCTCTTCGTGGAGACGCCGCCGGTCAACCCGATCTTTGACTTCAGCTACGACGGCGCCATGCGCTCGTTGGAGGAGAGCCTGGAGCGGCTCCACATCGACCGCGCTGATATCGTTTTTATCCATGATCCAGATGACCACTTCGAGGAAGCCCTAGGGGGCGCCTACCGGGCGTTGTCCGACTTGAAGCGCCAGGGCGTCATCCGGGCTATTGGCGTCGGCATCAACCAGGCCGAGTTGCTGGTGCGCTTTGCCCATGCGGCCGAGTTCGACTGCTTCCTCCTGGCCAATCGCTATACGCTCCTGGACAATCAGGTGACGCTGCGCGAACTGCTCCCCCTCTGCGTGCGGAAACACATCTCCCTGATAATCGGCGGGGTGTACAACAGCGGTATCCTCGCCAATCCAGTCCCTGGAGCCAAGTACAAGTACGCCCGCGCCGACGATGATATATTGGCACGGACCCTACAGCTCAAAGCGGTCTGCGATCGCTATGGCGTTCCCCTTAAAGCGGCAGCCATTCAGTTTCCGCTGCTGCATCCAGCGGTAGCATCGGTAATCGTGGGCATGCGCTCTGTGGCCGAGCTCGATGAGAATGCAGCCATGATGCGCGTCGACATACCCATTGACCTGTGGCAGGAGCTGAGGAGGGAGGGGCTTATCCCACCCGAAGCCCCGGTCCCACCACCAATGGGGTAGGGATGCAGCAGCGGAAACTGGACGTCGCTGCCCTCCGTCCCAGATAATACGTGGGTCATGGGCGACATGGTGTCATTCTGTACGGCTTCTATGTAGGGAGGGGCTCAATGGTTCAGCCACAGGCGCAAAAACAACTGATCGATGCGCTTAGGTCCCCGGTCGAGGGGCGCCTGTACGATCTTGATCCAGGCAGATTCCCGGGTATGCCCCTCTGGGCCGGTCATCCTCCGTTCCAAGTTGTGAGCTATCGGACGCCGCAGGGTGTGCGTACGCAGGGAGACCAGGAGTGGCTTGCCGCGCCGCATAACCAAGTGGGCGTGGCTCTTATGTCCGAGCTCGTCATAGCGGGCATGCATTCCGGCGCTCATATCGACGCGCTTGCGCACATCACGTGTGGAGAGGACAACCACTGGCACGGTGGCTACACGACCGGCGAGTGGCTGGGCGATTTCGGTCCTATGCGTGACGATGCGTCGACGATTGAGCCAATCATAGCGCGGGGTGTGCTGGTTGACATGGCCGCCCACCTCCAGGTGTCCCGGTTGCCCAAGTCCTACCCGGTGTCCCGTGACGAGTTTGAGGCTACTCTAAAACAGCAATCAACCCAAATTCGGCCGGGAGACGTGGTCCTGGTGCGCACCGGTCAAATGTCTGTTTGGCCCGATAGAGAGGCATGGGCGCAAACCAGCGGCTCCGGCATTACTCTCCCCGTCGCCGAGGCCCTACTCGAAGCCGGGGTGCGCGCTGTGGGGGGCGACACAGAGGCCGTCGAAGTCATGCCGTCCGTTGACCCGACTAACCCCCACCCCGTACATCTGCGACTTTTGATTGAAGAAGGCATCCATCTGCTGGAGCTTTTGTATCTCGAGGATCTCGCGCGCGACCGTGTGTACGAGTTTCTTTTCATCGTGCTCCCCCCCAAGATTTCTGGGGCGACGGCAGCCCATATTAGGCCCGTCGCCATCGTATAGACACGATACTGGGTGAGCTGTAGCAAGACGGGCGGTCATGTTGGACGGAGGATCATGCTGACATGTCGAACGATGTAGTGGTCGCGACCTACCTCATCGAGTCCTTCTACCCGTTGCAGGACGCGGCGCAGATCCTGGCGGGCGAACAATCCAGTGGAACCTTCGTCGCGGTCCCCGGCGAGACACGCGAGCTGCGCGAACGTCATGCCGCGCGCGTCATCGCGGTCGATGAGTTGCCTCCCCGCCCTACGCCCTCGCTGCCGGGCGCTGCCCGGCCCCCGGAACACCGGGGCGCGGCCGTCAATGTCGGTCATGTGCGGATCGCGTTTCCCGTGGATAATTTTGGTCCGTCGCTGCCTGGACTCATCCCGGCCGTCCTCGGCAACCTGTTCGAGTTGCGTGAATTGGCGGGTGTGCGACTGCTGGATCTTGATCTGCCGGAGGTGTTCGCGCGGCGTTATCCGGGGCCTCAGTTCGGGGTCACTGGCACCAGGCGTCTCCTGGACGCTCCGAGCGGAGCTCTCGTCGGTACCATCATCAAGCCAAGTGTGGGGCTCCGCCCTGAGCAGTTGCGCCCACTTGTGCGGCAACTCGTCGATAGTGGTATCGATTTCATCAAGGACGACGAGCTTATGGCCAATCCGCCCTACTCGCCGCTGTCCGACCGCGTCACAGCCGTGATGGATGAGATCAATCGGGGCGCCGAGCGCACGGGCAAGAAGGTGATGTACGCGTTCAATATCACCGATGAGATAACCATGCTACGACGCCACCACGATACCGTGCTCAAGGCGGGCGGCACATGCGTGATGATCTGCGTCAACGTGATCGGCTTCCCCGCCCTAACGTACCTGCGGGAGCATGCGGAACTGCCAATCCACGGACATCGGGCCATGATGGGCGCGTTGATGCGTCATCCGGCCCTGGGCATCGAGTTCCGCGCATACCAGAAACTGGCCCGCCTGGCTGGTGTTGACCACTTACACACCAGCGGGATGAATAACAAGTTCTACGAGACCAACGAAGAGGTGCGCGTATCGATCGAGGCTGTCAGAGAACCGCTATTTGGGGGGTATGAGATATTGCCCGTGCTCTCTTCCGGACAATGGGCTGGCGTCGCGCCCATCACCTATGAATTGATTGGTACCACTGACATGCTCATGCTTGCTGGTGGAGGTATCCTCGCTCACCCGGATGGAATTGCCGCCGGGGTTGCGAGTATCCGCGAAGGGTGGCAGGCAGCGATTGATGGGATTGCTCTCGAGGAGTACGCGGCCTCCCACCCCGCCCTCCGTCAGGCGCTTGGCAAATTCGCAAAGAGGTGATGGAGCGCGTATGCCGTCGAAACCACTGATCTGCTTCTATGGCGATGATTTCACTGGGTCAACAGATGCTTTGGCACAGTTCCATCGCTTTGGGTTGCGCGGCCGCTTGTTTTTCCGGTTGCCGACCGAACCGAACGTGCGCGCCGCGGCACGGGAACTGGACGTGGTGGGCGTGGCCGGGATCAGCAGGTCTTTGCCGACCGAGCAGATGGATCCGGAAGTGCGGACGGCCCTGGCGTGGTTCGCGGAGCTCGGCAGTCCCCTGGTCCAGTACAAGATATGCTCAACGTTCGATTCCTCACCTACTAGGGGCAGCTTTGGGCGCGCCATAGCGATTGGGCGTGATATCTTTGGAGCGAAGCCCGTCCCGATTCTGGCGGCCCAGCCAGAGTTCGGGCGCTATACGGTCTTCGGCAACCACTTCGCACGAGCCGGCGCCGTGTTCCGGCTGGATCGTCACCCGACTATGTCGCGCCATCCCTCGACACCGATGCGCGAGGCGGATTTGCGGGCGCACCTAGCTCAACAGACCGATCTACCGATTGAGTTGATGGACATTGTGACGCTCTCCGCTCCTTCGCGTCGTACCCTCCACACTTTTCGCCAATTGGTTGGCACGAACCCGGGGGCCATTGTCATAGATGCGCTTGAGAACAAGCACCTGACGCGCGCTGCCGAACTGATCTGGCCAGGCGAGACAGCGCCGCCTGTCTTCGCACTGGGCTCGGGAGGGTTGAGCTATGGCGTCGGGGATTATTTACACCGCACTGAGCAGTCCAGCGAACTCAGATCATCATCAATCGCTCCGGTGGACAGAGTCCTGGTGGTGTCGGGTAGCTGCGCACCGCAGACAGCGGCTCAGATCCGCCACGCGGTCAATCGTGGATGGCGCGCCCTCCGTCTACCTGTCGGCCGGCTCATCAATCCGCTCTCTCGACAGGCAACGGTGGAAGACGCGCAGGCGCAGGCGCTCTCCGCGCTCGTGGCCGGCCATTCACTTATCGTCTACACAGCTCTGGGTCCAGACGACGCATCGCTTGGCGAGACCAGGACACTGATGAAGAGGTATGAGCTCACTTCGGAGGGGTTCGCGAAGATTGTCGGACACGCGTTTGGCCGGCTCATGCAGCGAGCTGTCGAGGACGCGGGCGTGCGGCGGCTGCTTGTGGCTGGCGGTGATACATCTGGGTACACAATGCACGGTCTTGACGCATACGCCATAGAGATTGAGTCTAATTTCGTGGTAGCGGGGGCACTCTGTCGGCTATGTTCAACTAATCCCAACGTTGAGGGGGTGCAGATCATGTTGAAGGGGGGACAGGTGGGCGGCGATGACCTATTCGAAGCTGTCCGCATGGGTGGGGTGGCGCGGCAACCAGGAGAAAGGAGGACACGATGAAGGCGGTCTACCTTGCGGAAGCGCATAATATCGCCGTGAAGGATGTCGCTGAGCCTGTAGTGGGGCCGTCAGATGTCTTACTCAATCTGCGCTCGGGGGGCATATGCGGGTCCGATGTCCACGTGTATACAGGCCACCATCCCTTCCGCAAACCGCCGGTGGTGCTGGGGCACGAGGTCGCGGGCGACGTCCTTCAGATTGGCGCGGACGTCACCCGCCTCACGGTGGGGGATCGGGTGGCCGTCGAGCCGCAGATTTCGTGCGGCGCATGTGACTTCTGCGCCCAAGGGTTCTCCAATCTGTGCAGTTGCAAGCGTGTCGTTGGCGTGCATTGGCCCGGTATGTTTAGCGAGCGGATAGCCGCGCCAGAAAAGGTGCTGTATAAACTTGTGTCCTCGACCACATATGAAGAGGGAGCCATCATCGAGCCGACAGCAGTCGCCTATCGCGCCTTCCGCACAGCCGAGGTCGGCCTTGGCCAGACCGTGGCGGTTCTTGGAGTCGGGGCCATTGGCTCCCTGGTGGCGCTGTTGTGCCACGCGGCGCACGTCGACCAACTCTTGGTCACCGACGTCAAAGAGTACAACCTGGATCTCATGCGGCGCCTGACCGGGTGCCACGCTGTCAATGTCGCACGCGATTCTCTCACTGAGGCGGCACGCCGCGTGACGGACGGCGCCGGTTTCGATGCCGTGATAGTTACGTCAGGGACGCGCTCCAGCTTCCGCGAGGCGCTGCAACTGTGCCGCCCCCGCGGCATCGTGGCCATCATATCGCTTTACGCGGATGAGGTTTCCGCTGACCTCAACCTGCTCGTGACGCGTGAAATACAGGTCAGAGGTTCACTGACCTACACCCAAAAGGACTTCCGCGACGCGACGGCGCTCATCAACAGTAAGACCCTGGACGTAACGCCGTTGATAACGGACCGTATTGGTATCGAGGAGGCGCCACGAATGTTTCATGACATTGTTGCCGCGGGCCTCGATCACGTGAAGGTGATGATCGACCTCACCTGAGAGGGGCACGTGCGACAGGCTTGCTGTGGTCACGGGGTACTGTGCCAGAGAAGGCGCGGCTGTTAGGGGCTCGCGCTTTATCGGTTAAGCCGCACGCCGTGGACGCGACCATGAGCCGGCGGCCTGCAAGCGGCCCTGGAATAGTGCGCGAGCCGTGGCTGCTATGAGCGAGGATATTATGAGAAAGGAATCGCGATGACTGAGAGCAGTGTCGGTAGTAGCGTGAGTGGTGGGGATGCAGCGGACGTTCTCATTATCGGGGCTGGAGTGTCAGGGTCGGTCGCCGCGATGCACCTGGCCGAAGCTGGGTTCACGGTTGTGTGCCTTGAGCAGGGGGATTACACGAATCCGCAAGACTTCCCTGGCGCCAAGCTTGAATACGAGCTTCTCATCCAGAAGCAATGGCACCCGAATCCGAACGTTCGCCAACACGCGGCCGACTATCCTTGTGAAACGTCGGAGTCAGACGTCAATCCGTTGATGTACAACGCGGTAGGGGGTAGCGCGATCCTCTACGGCGCGGCGTGGCCCAGGTTCGCTCCATCGGACTTCCGCGTGCGCTCCCTGGACGGCATTGCCGACGACTGGCCGTTCACCTACGAAGACCTCGAGCCCTACTACGAGCAGATAGAACGAGAGATAGGAGTATCGGGTCTCGGGGGTGATCCTGCCTACCCACCGGGGGTGCCGTTCCCGATGCCGCCGTTCCCATTGGGACTGACAGGCATGGCGGCGGCGCGAGGCATGGACAAGATGGGGTGGCACTGGTGGCCAGGGCCGCAAGCGATCGCATCCCGGCCCTATGGCAACTTGCGCCAGTGCGTGCGGCGCGGAACATGCCTGACGGGCTGCCCGGATCGCGCCAAAGCCACGCCGGATTTGACCCACTGGCCTCGCGCGCTCGCCCACGGCGCGCGGCTAGTGACAGGCGCCCGTGTAAGGGAAATCGAGGTCGACGAGAACGGTTTGGCTACAAGCGCCATCTACGTGGACCGCGCCGGGACGGAGCGCCGCCAAAAGGCGCGCATCATCATCCTGGCGGCTAATGGGGTAGGCACTCCACGCCTTCTCCTACTGTCCACGTCGAAGCATTTCCCTGACGGGCTGGCGAATTCCTCCGGCCTGATAGGTAAGCGACTCATGATGCACCCCTTCGGCGACGTCATAGGCATCTTCGAGGAGAATCTCGAAAGCTGGCTGGGTCCAGTTGGCTTGTCGGTGCAGTCCATGCAGTTCTACGAAACCGACGAGACACGGGGATTCGTCCGGGGCGCCAAGTGGCAGGTCATGCCGACAGGCGGGCCGCTTGGCAAGCGCGCCGGGTATGAAGGAGCCCCAGACGAGGAAAGTTGGGGGGTGAACATCCATCGAAATGTGCGCAAGGTGTTCGGCCACTCCATCGAGTGGGGGATCATCGCGGAGGATCTCCCCGACGAAAGCAATAGGGTGACGCTCGATCCGACACTGACCGATGCGGACGGCATCCCTGCTCCGAAGATTATCTACCGTCAGTCCGAGAATACGCGTCGGTTGCTCGACTTTCACATCGCGCGGGTGAAGGAGTCTCTGGACGCGGCCGGCGCGTCGGAGATTATTGTCTCACCGTTGATGCGCGACTGTGGCTGGCACCTGATGGGAACGACGCGCATGGGGAATGACCCGGCGACCTCTGTCGTGGACGCTTTTTGTCGCACGCATGATGTGCCGAACCTCTACATCATCGATGGGAGCGTGTTCGTCACGTCGTCCGGTGTCAACCCAACCCCTACCCTTGCCGCCGTCGCGCTCCGTTGCGTAAAGAATCTGATCGCACAGCGTCGAGCCCAGGAGGTGCCGGCATGAACGATTCATCCGCACGGGTGGGAGACGTCGACGCGGTCCCGCGCGAAGCGGACATCGACGGTGAGCGTCGCGCCGTCTTAGAGCGTCTAGCCGACGTGCTCATCCCCGCTGCGGAGGGCATGCCGGCGGCAAGTGAAGAGGGTGTCGCGGGTGAATGGCTGGATCGCGTGCTACAGGCGCGGCCGGACGTGCGGTTGCCATTGCTGCGGGTGCTCGATGATATACGTGCGCGCGCTGAAGAACCTGTTGACGCCATCCGGCGCTTGCAGCAAGAGGACGCCGCAGGTTTCAACACGCTGATGCTCGTGGTATCGGGTGGCTACTACATGAATCCGGTCGTCCGCGCCCTGCTAGGCTATCCTGGACAAATCCCTTGGCCGGCCAGTCCTTTTGAGCGCCCTACCTATATCGTCCTCCTGGAGAAAGTAATCCGGAGAGGTTCTATCTACCGACCGACGCCCTGACGCGTGTTCAATCGGTTTCGGTCTATCGGGGTGCGCCCCGAGGTTGTGACACGCGGCCTGCGACTGAAGTCGTATGGCAAACAAGCGGCGACTAAAGTCGCGTGGGGTGCTATACGCGGAGACACTTCAGTGTCGGTGGTTTGCCATGCGACTTCAGTCGCAGGCCAACGGCGCCCACCATCACAATCGTGGGCCGCACCCGGTCTATCGGCGTTGCGTATTGCTTGACAAACAGATGGATAAAGCATTACTATAGCTTAAAGTTCCTGTAATGCATTACCCAGCCAATCAGCGGGCATACAAAGGGATGAAAAGGAGGTGTCGGGTCCCCACAATGTCTGATTCCATCCGCTGGCGCCGCTCGTGCGCCGCCCCCACGTCGTCCCGCCGTGCGGATCTCGTTCTACGCACTCGCGCCGGCGCGGACTATCTTTGACCTAAGGAGGAAAGCGTCATTATGGACTACGTCGATCAACTTTGCTCATCGCTCGCACACCACGAAATCGACCGCCAGGACTTCATAAAACGCGCCCTGCGCACCGGCGTGGGTATGGCCACGATCGGGTCGCTTCTCAAGATCTATACCGGCCCCGACGCACGCGCCGCGGCGGCCAGCCTGTCCTCGCACAACGCCGCTAGTGGCTTTAACTGGAAGAAGTACGCCGGTACCACCCTGCACCTTCACAAGAGCGCCCACCCCTATGTCAACGTGCTCAAGAAGTATCTGCCCGATTTCACGAAACTGACCGGGATCAAGGTCACCATCGACGAAACGGCGGAGGAACAGTACTTCGACAAGCTCAAGCTTGGCCTCTCCGCCAAGGAGCCCTTCGACGTGTTCATGCTCGGAGCCTACATGTCATGGGAGTACGGTCCTGCGGGATACTGCGAGGACATCAGCACGTACTGGAAGGATCCATCCAAAACGTCGCCCGACTGGGATGTCAACGACTTCTTCCCCAACGTGTTGAAGAGCGATTCCTGGGACGGGACGCCTGGCGACGCGCCGGGAACAGGGAACGCGCACCAGTGGGCGCTGCCCTGGGGCTGGGAGATCAACACGCTGGTCTACCGCCGCGACCTCTTCCAGAAGCACGGCATCGCGGTCCCCAGGACGTACCCGGAGATATTGATCGCGGCCGCCAAGATCAAGAAGGCCGAGCCGACCATCATCCCGTGGCTGGCGCGCGGCGAGTTGAGCTGGGATACCATCCACCCCGGCTACCTCTCGGGCTTCCACTCCTACGGTGCCGTCGACTTCGACCAGCACCTTAAGCCGAAGATGAATAGCCCGCAAGGCGTGCAGTTCACTGAGATCTTCATGAACCTGATCAAGAACTACGGGCCACCGAAAGGGCGCTGGACGGGGTACGGCCCGTTTGAGATCGGCGCGGCCATGGGCGCGGGGCAAGTGGCGATGTTCCACGACGCCGACCTGCTGGGTTTCTTCAATGACCTGCCCGGCGCGTCCAAGATCGGCGGCCAGAAGAAGATGGGCTGGGCGCCCTCACCGAACGCGGGCGGCGGCAATCACGGCTCCAACATCTGGATCTGGTCGTTGGGCTTGAACAGCGCGTCGAAGAACAAAGACGCCGCCTGGTATTTCATGCAGTGGGTCACGAGCAAGAACTATCTGATGAGGGCCGCTCCGCTGGGCCACGTGGACACGACCCGCAAGTCGGTGTTCAACACCTCCGCCTATCAGTCGCTGCTCGCGTCGCACCCGGGCTTCCTCTCCACCTTCAAGGAGCAAAGCCCCCAGTCGAAGATCTTCTTCACCCCACAGCCCCTCTTCATCAACACGACGACGAAGTGGGCGGGGGCGCTACAGGATGTCTACGCGGGAAAGACGACCGTGAAGGTCGGCTTGGATAACCTTGCCAGCACCATCGAGACGCAACTCAGCCAGAACGGCATCAGCCGATAGGAATGTTCTCGTTCCGGGTCCGCTCGAGCGGACCCGGAACGAGAACTACGCTAATCGCCGCAGCGAGTGGGTGGACGCGCTCATCCACTCGCTGCGGCGCCGGGCCTAGCAATTTGGCCGCTAAGGGAGGAGGACCTAACGTTTATGGCCCTACGAGACAGTACGGCGGATAGCGTCGTCAACAGAAACATCGGCGGCGCCCGCGCACGTCGGCGGTCTTTCGCGGCGCGTCTTGGCCCTTACTTGATGCTCAGTCCCGCCCTCCTCCTAGTCATCGGCGTGCTCTATCCCTTCGCACTGGCAGTGTACTACTCGCTGACTAACTACAACTTAGAGTTTCCCGCGCTGATGAAGTTCGTGGGGCTCAAAAACTTTGGGTTCATCTTCACCAGTTCAGACTTCTGGCATGCCACTGGTGTGACGTTCGGCTACGCCATTGCGGCCGTCGCGATTGAGCTTGCGTTAGGGCTGGTGGTGGCGCTGCTGCTCGACCGTGACACGCTGATCTCGAAGGCGCTGCGCGGCGTACTCGTGTTGCCTCTGATGATCGCACCCGTCCTGGGCACATTGATCTGGCGCCTCATGATGAGCCCGACGTTCGGCGTGCTCAACTGGCTGCTCAGCCCCTTCGGTGGACGCAACCTGACGTGGGGCGACTCGCCCAACACGGCGCTCCCCACGGTCGTCCTCATCGACGTGTGGATCTATACCCCGTTCATGGCCCTGCTGCTGCTGGCAGGGTTACGCTCCATCGATAGCACGCTCTACGAGGCGGCACGCGTCGACGGGGCGCCGCCGTTGGCTGTGTTTCGCAACATCATCTGGCCTCTCCTGACGCCGTTCGTCATCGTTTCGGTGCTTTTCCGGTTGGTCGACTCGCTGCGCGCGTTCGACATCATCTTCGCCCTGTCCAAGGGCGGGCCGGGCAACACGCTCTGGAACTACCAGATCTCCGCCTACTACAATACGATCTCCTTCAACTATGTGGGGATCGGCTCCGCGTACATGCTCATCAATTGGGTTATCGTCTACGCGATCAGCCAGGGCTTGGTCATGTGGTGGAACGCGTCGCGGCGGCGTATCGCCGGTTGAGCATCGCTGGCCGCGGTCCTCAATATGCGGCCGCGCCTGTGTCAGGCGAGGGTTCCTCACGCCGCGGAGCGACCGGTGGCCATGAAGAAGGTGAGTCGTACCACCACGACAAACGCTAAATTTGGATTAGCGCCGATAGATGTTTAATGTGGCGTGAGCGACGTCATGCGGTGAGAAGGGAGGCAGCGATGGCCGGGACGATGGCGGGCACGGGGCAAGCGGCAAGGCGGTCGCCAACGCTGGGGCGGCGACAGAGTGGATGGCTTGGCGACACCGCCCTGATCCTGATCTTCCTCTTCTTCCTGTTCCCAATCTACTGGGCGCTCACCATGTCGTTCAAGACGCAGTCGGATACGGTGACGTGGCCGCCAAAGTTCCTGTTTTCACCGACCCTGGACAATTACAAGGTTGTGCTTGGACTCGCGCAATCGAATGGGCCGACCGGCGTGATCCAGGGGTCAGCGTCGATTGTGACCGCGCTCGTCCATAGCCTCGTCATCAGCGTGGGGGCGCTGATCGTGTCCTTAGTTGTCGGCGTGCCGGCCGCCTACGCCCTCGCCCGCTACCGGTTCCGCTTGCGCGACACCATCGCCTTCACGTTCCTGAGCTTCCGCTTCGCCCCCGAACTCTTGATTATCATCCCCGTGTTTGTGATCTTCCGCAACCTAAACTTGGTCGACAGCTACACGGGGATGATCTGGATCTACCAACTCATCACGCTGCCGCTCGTCATCTGGATCGTGCGTGGCTATTTCGAGGACATCTCGCGCGAAATTGAAGAGGCGTCCAAGGTGGATGGCTGCTCGTGGTGGGGGACGTTCCGCTACATCGCCGTCCCACTCGCGGCACCCGGTATCGCCGCCGCGGCCTTGCTCTCCTTCATCTACGCCTGGAACAATTTTGTGTTCGTGCTCATCCTCGGCGGCGAGAACACGCAGACCGTGACGCTCGCCTCGCTCAACTTCCTCTCCTCAGAGATGGCGGTTTACGGGCAGATGGCCGCGTCCGTCATGATCGGCATCATCCCGATCCTAGCGCTCTCGCTCTATGCGCAGCGCTTCCTCGTGCGCGGGCTCAGCCTTGGAGCCGTCAAGGGCTGACAGGCCGTGACTCGCGCGACGACGATTGCTGATGATGGCGCGGGCGCGGGGCAGGAAGCGGACCCGTGGACCCTGTTGGGCCTGGCGCGGCATACCCGCGTGTAACAGTAGCAAGACTAAAGAGTAAGAGGTGGCGCGGTGAAGAAGCTCATCAACGACCCATACGCCGTCGTCGACGAGATGCTGGACGGCTTCACGGCCGCGCATGCCCGGCATGTGCGGCGGTTGGAGGACGGCAAGGGGCGCGCCGTCGTGCGTGCTGATGCCCCGATCGCCGGCAAGGTCGGCGTATTGATCGGCGGGGGCTCCGGGCATAAGCCGGCTTTCATCGGCTACATCGGACCCGGCATGGCCGACGGCGTCGCCGTCGGCAACGTGTTCGCCTCGCCTCCGCCCGCGCCGGTCATGGCCGCCGCGCGCGCCATCCACGCCGGGCGCGGCGTGCTCTTCTCGTACGGCAACTACCAGGGTGACATCATGAACTTCGACATGGCCGCCGAGCTACTCGCGGACGAAGGGATCGAGGCGCGCACCGTCCTTGTCACCGACGACGTGGCCTCGGCGCCCAGAGGCGAAGAGGGGAACCGGCGCGGCATCGCCGGCGATTTCTTCGTGTTCAAGATCGCCGGCGCGCGGGCCGCTGAGGGGGCGTCGCTCGACGAGGTCGAGGCCGCCGCGCGTAAAGCCAACGAGTGCACGCGCACGATGGGCGTGGGCCTCTCCGCCCCGATCGTCCCCGCGGCCGGGAGAGCTACCTTTAGCCTGGGCGACGATGAGATGGAGATTGGGCTCGGTGTCCACGGTGAACCGGGTATGCGACGAGGTCGGCTGGAGAGCGCCGACGCCGTCACGACGACGCTTATTGAGCAGATCCTTGCCGACATGCCGCTCGGGCGTGGCGACGAGGTGGCCGTCCTGGTCAACGGCCTTGGTGCAACGCCGTACATGGATCTCTACATCATGTATCGCAAGGTGGCCTCGCTGCTGCGTGAGTCCAACGTGCGTATCCATCACCCCTACGTCGGCGAATACGTCACCTCATTGGAGATGGCAGGAGCGTCAGTCACTGTGATGAAGCTCGACGACGAGCTCAAACGCCTCGTCGATGCCCCGGCCGATACCCCCATGTTTGCCCAGTTGTAGCGCGTCCCATCGGAGGCGACCTGATCCACGAAGACATCACCGAGCAGAAGCAGGCGGAGGAGCGGGTGCGGGCGAGCGAGCAGCGGCGGCAAGCCATCATCGATGACGCGCCCGCCGCCATCTACCTCAAGGACACGGCCGGCCACTATCTCATGACCAACCGCCACTATGAACGCCTGTTCCATCTGAGCCGTGCGACGGTGCGCGGACAGACCGACGTGGACCATTTCCCCCGGATGTCGCGCACCGTCTCCAAGCCAATGACCGTGCGGTGGTCGAGACGGTGCGCGCCCAGGAGGGGGAAGAGGCCGTGCCGCAGGACGATGGCATGCACTGTGCTGGCCGATAAGTCCGTCCGCGCAGGGTCCAGTCGGGCAAGGATGCAGCATCGAGCACAGGGAGGCCTACAAAAAACGAGCTATGCGCGCATCGCGCTCGCCCGCGTCCTACCGTCGACGGGGCAGCCCGTAGCCCATTCCAACACAGTGATACATGAGCCGTTCATGCATGTCTATTTAGTGAGGTGTATATTCATCCATGCTCCAT
>JAABUL010003321.1_pt1 | contig 24178 bp, 27 predicted proteins | sample 5559151 | NCBI WGS metagenome assembly JAABUL01 (sample SAMN10711876, study PRJNA513368) | rock metagenome | isolation source: Antarctica rocks | place: Antarctica: Victoria Land, Pudding Butte sud | reverse complement strand
CGCATCACTGTCATCCCTACCAAAGTGTTTTGATTACGGGGTGTGTAACAGAGTATGCGCACACAAACGCAACAGTCTACATCTTGCATGGCCCACTTGCCGGAGGCACATGAGGAAGGAAAGGAGGCCAGGAAGCCCCTTGGGGAGAGAGGGGGGGGGGGGTGGCAGAATTTGGGGCGGGGGGGGGCAGGGAATGTACGCTTCACAATGTAAATTTGCATGACGCTGAAGCTTCAGAGAGTGCCAAGGATAGCACATACAATGTGCACAGCTGTGTATGAGTACCTGCTGAGTTGGATATGACCATGTTAGGGGAGGCACATGCGTTGAAGCGCATGATGGCCGCCATGACTTGCATGGTAGAGAAGCACAGCAGGTAGAAGGTGAAGAAGTACCCAGGGCCTCTCTCATAGCCAACAATGAAATACACTATGCAGGTGTACACCACTGTCTCAATCAGACCAAATGGCACCTGCATGTTGCACACAGCACTTTGTAAGGGGCAAAGACAGCAGCAATAGCATGATTTTCAGAGCCATGCAAGCCTGTATCGGTACTTTGCATGAGGTATGGCAAATGCACAGTGATGAATCCTGTCAATCTGTGGGCCTTTCTTGGTTCTTGGTAGTATGCAGCCAGGGCTGCACAGACTGAATCAGCACATGATGAACAGAGTCAGCTGTGTTCCAGCTGAGCACAGGCAACATAACATGAGCGGTCACAGGCCATACATGCAACCAAATTGTCAGCTGTATAGCTCTGCAAGAGCGGGCAGTCAGTCTATCGTTCATGTGTGGTTTGCTGAGAGCCCACCAGACATGGCAGTGTGCATGTGGTAAGTAACAGGGAGTCTGCATTTGTGATGATAGATGATCATCATGTGTAAGATGGATGACAATCTCATGTACTTATATGCAGTTCATGGTAAGCCAGGTACAATCCGACACATTGCTGATGCAATGTCAGCAGCTTACATGGGAGATGGCCATGGCATAGGCGTAGGTGGACACCGGGAAAAATTTGTTGTTGCGCTGCTTGTAGAACACCCTGCAAACAGATCATGCTCTGGTGTCAGTGAAGGCCTACGATTAAGCTTATCATCTTGTTCCATAGGGCCTATTCAGCTTCGTTGGTGGAGCACGCGTTTTGCAGGCACACCATTTTGTTGGTGAGGCTTCAGCCTCACATACACAGCATAGCCTATACATTTACATTGCAAGTCATACGGCAAAAATGCCAGCTTGAGACATGATGTGATACTGTGTAACATGGCACTTTGTAGGATGTCGCACTATGCCCGTTTCTACATTCACACAGTGTATGCACATACATGAGTCTGTGTGTGGGTGTGTGGGTGTGTGAGTGTGTGTGCACTCACCCATTGAGTGCAACATTGAAGTCAACCAGGCAGCCAATTGTGTGAGGATACGTGTGCTTACCCCTTATTCATGAAGGTGGTTGCCAGCTGAGGCATTGCACCCATGGCAAGGAACATGATGCTGAGGAAGGACACACCAAAGATGGCTCGGGACCCAGTCGCCGTCTTCTGGATACCAGAAAACAGGGATCCAATGATCAATGACATGATCACCACCTGGATCAGCCTGTGGGATCATGAGTTGGTGAGTCATTCAGGGTTGCAGCTCTGCAATCAAGGCACATACAGCCAGGCAAGAGCAGAGGAAGCACGCCATGCATTCTTGAGTAGATCACACTTTCACACCCACAGCACATGCCGAGTGCAGATTCAATTTCATAACCTCAGATCTCATGACCCTTTCCTATGTGAGATCTCATGCCCTCTGGCTTACACAATAACTACCAACAGCACACAGCAGCCAGGTGTAGCGATGGATGGGCATTACCTGGCAATGACAAGGGCTCTATCACGCAGGGCCAGGGTCCACTGGCGGCGCGACACCACCTTGAGGGCTTGGTACCATGTCAGAGCGCTCTCACTGGTTGTCAGTGCTTCTGGGTGTCCCTTCTCCCTGCATGGCAGTAGCAGCATGAGTGACTTGCGGGGGTTTATGATGCTGTTGCAGTTGCAGTTGGTGGCAAAGATCATAGCTTCTGGCAATGGGGCTGCAGGCCGTGAGATTATGAGCTCATGACGTGGTGCCACGTCAGTGTATGGTCACCATACACATTGTTTACTTGATTATTCACTTGTTTTCATATGTAGTTTGAATCTTTAACTATTCCTTTCAGGTTAAAGGAAATATACAAGTATTCAGTGCTTGACAATTTGAGGTCATTTTGTTCCAGTGCCAGAAACATGTGCCAGCAACCCAAAGCTGTCAGAGCCCAAGGGGCAAGCGGAAGTGGGGGTCCAAAAGGCTTACTTGGGGTAGGGGTGATTCTTGAGCTCATCCCTCATAGCCTTGCCCCAGGGCGTCTCCCGCCAAAAGGCCTCTGAAATCTCCCCGACCTCCATCATCATTTTGCTGTTGTACTGCCCTGCCCCTAGAAGGGGGTCATATTCTGGCACCCCTGGGGGAGCTGGGCCCTCCAGGGGGGCACCATACCGGGCTGCCCACTCAGCCTTGGTTGGGATCCCTACCTTCTTCTTGAGCTCATCAGCGGCAAATAACACTTGACCTGCAATGAGACAGCAGGCATGAAAAGCAGATGTCTGGTCTAACAGGGCGTGGTGCTCGAGCTCTGGCACTACGCAGCAAGTCTGATTCAGTGATATTGGACCCTGGACTGCAGCAACATTGCAGATCCTGTAGCACTTACATGAAGTTTGTTGCCTAAATAAGGCCATTTGGTGGGATGTTGCACTTGCACCCAGACAAAAGACGGCTGCAAAAGTACGTCTGATGCTCAAAGAGAACAGAGGAAAGGCCCACTGCAGCAGCCATGTTGCCTAAGCAAATAGGCGAGTACGGTTATGTAACACGGTATACGGTTATACCTTTGGGGGTGGTGACCTCCTGCAGAAAGTTGGCAGGGTCCTTCCGTATGGGACAGTCAAAGCCTAGGCTCCTGAAGAAGGGTATCGCCTCGTCCACCGGCCCATGAAAGCACACTTGCCTGCATATGCAGCGTCAGCTGGATACTAAATTCCTGACACATATAGGCACGAGCATGCATCTATCTGCCCACTTACAACCAAATGTGATGGAACATGCTTATGGACAAAGATGATGCAGCAAGGTGCCTGAAGATATGCATTACATGCAGAGTCCTTTGATGTATAAAGTACAGTGCGGAAGATCACATCAACATGACTGCAGTGCCTCTGTAAGTCACCTGTAACTTGCCATAAAACACATGCAGCAGAGTGCCCAAACACAGTCATTGCATGCAGAAGCCTTAATACACACTGGGCTCTGCACTGCCGCCCCAGGAGGCTCCGGTCGTGATCGCTGACAGATGTAGACTATTATTTTCTTTTCTATCCTACAGATTAGGGCGTAAGCACACAGCGCCAGAAGAAGCACACAGGTCAGATGATGTCATTGCACGTTCGCCCTAACGACTTTGAACTGCCTGACCTGATCAAAGAAAAGGATGCTTACCCATCAGTGAGCAGCAGGACGTCATCAAAGACGGCATAAACCTCAGGAGGTGGTTGCAGCAGGCCTATCATGGTGGTTAGGCCCATCACATGGGTGGTGTTGGACAGGAACTTCACCACGCTGTAGGTGGTGGCACTGTCCAGACCTGTGCTGATCTCGTCCATCAGCAACACACGCTGCATCACACAGCAGGGGAGGTATGTAGCAAACCACAGAGGAGGTATGCAGCAAACCACAGGGGAAGAAAGCTTGCTACATTTTCAGCAACACATGCTGTACAAGGCAAGACGGACGTGTAGCGTTTGTCAGGTGAGGATCGCTGCTGAAACCCCAATGTCAGCATCACGCGCTGCATCACATAGCAGGGGAGGTATATAGCATTTGACAGGCAAACAAGGATGCCACAAACATGACATGCTGTCACAGGCAAGGGAGGTACATAGCACACGGTAGGTGAAGAACACCGTTTCAAGTGTCAGTATGACATGCTGTATTAGGCAAGACAGATGTGTGGCGTTCGTCAGATAAAAAATGCTGCCAAGGTTCCAATGTCAATATGACATGGTGAATAAGACAAGAGAGAAATGTGGTACTTGACAGGTGAAGAACGCTGCCACAACACTGACATGACATGCTGTCCCATAAGCCAGTGGGCCTGCTGCACGGCATTCAGAACCAGGGTGAGGCACAAACCTGACATCTGCCTAGCTTCGACTGGCACGGCTTAACATCATATGATGTCGAGTGAAATGCAATGAAATCACAATAGATTAACTCAAATGAAATCAAAACAAATCAAATTAAGCCCCATCAAACCACATGCATGGAATTCGCCTAAAACCACAAGCAAATCAGTGCAAAGCATGAATGGCAGCGCCAGGTGTCACCTTGGTGCCAACCAGCATCTCAGCAGAGGTGACACGCTTCCTCTCCCCCCCAGACACGCCTCTGAGGTAGGCGTTGCCCACCACCGTGTCCACACAGTTCTGAATACCCAGCAGGCGGATGATGACCTCCGTCTTCACACCAGTGCCGCTGATTTCCTCCAACAAGGTCTCAAACTCCTTCTCGTCATCTTGGTCCTGAGCAGCCAAGCAGGAAAGAGTTTAGAAGAGCATTCGCCTGAAGTGTGGAGCTTCGTGGATGGTGATGGTATTCAAAGATTGGTGGCAAGCTTGAGAGGTGCTCTTGAGGCGCATCACGGCTAAGAAGGTTTTGAGAGCAGATTTCAAATTGCATGAGTCTCTGGAGGGCAGAATTTAAACTCAGGCCCATGGTCCAACAGATATTGTGCAGGGCTGATAATGCATGAGGGTCTCATACAAGTACCCAACCTTCACTTTGTACTTTGACAGAAGATGCTCAGGGACTCATGCAGTGCTGTTGTAGCCAGCATCAGCGTCATCTGGCATATTTGCCTACTAGATTGACACGTGATGTCTGCTTGGGTGGTGCCACGCAACTGCCAACCGTGATCACATGGCCCAATGATTACACTCTGAGCGTAAACATGAGCACAGAGATGACGTCGAGATGGTGATGGTGAGGCCATGGGCTGAAACAAGATGTGCACGTTGGGCCAACACCTTGCTCACATTAACTGCAATCCTGCAGACTAAGCATAATGAGCTGTCACGAGACAACTTACGGAAATGATGATATCCTCTGTGTCAGTGGGGTTGTTGAGGGCATTCTTGATGCTGGCCTTCTGCTCAGCAGCACCGGAACCAGCAGTGCCAGCTTCTGCAGCAGCCAGACGGTCCTCTGCTTGCACAGCTGCCATTGGCTGACCTGCACAGCATGCTAGCTCTGTCAAGATGAAGAGCCAGAAGGCATACCAATGGCAGAAGCCAGCAAGCATGAGGCTGACATAGCAAAGGCTTCAAACATGCCTTGCTTGGACACAGCATGACCCCTCATAATAGTGCTTGAAAGCAGAGGGCTAGCTGCATGGACAGCTGCAGCTGACTGGGCATGTGTGAGCTGCCTTGTCAGGCATTGTGGTGTGAGCTTGTCCTCTGCATTTGAAGATGATAATGTTGCACATGCATTTGCAGGGGGAAATTCTAGGTGTCCCCCTGCAGCTTCAGAATCTGAGAGGGGACGAGGCTTTGGGGGAGGCGGGTGATGGGAAAGGGGGGTATGTGGTCTGGGCAGAGCGGGTGTACCTGAGAGGGAGCTGGTGAGGGCCTGCCCTTCCTGGGCGTGAATATCAATCACTCCTTTGTTGCCAGCCTGGCCACCATTCTTCTTCTGCCCATGCGCCTTCATGGCCTACATATCATGAACTGCCAATCTTCCACAAGACATTCAAAGGACTTACTTGGGTGACAAACCTCTGCCATGCGCTGTAGATGCATGGCTGTTGTAGTGAACACAGCAGAGTGAAAGGCTATCATGCATGTGGTCCTTCCAACTTCCAAACATGTGCAGTGCAGTGCAGCAACTTCTGAGGCACCAATTAAAGGTCTGCTGAACAGCAAAGCAGACACATGACAGAGACTAATTCTGGCTTACGTTGAGCTTAGTGATGTGCTCCTGCTTGACAGTTTTCTTGTCAACTTGGCAGGCAGTGGCAAAGTCCAGGGTCTCATGCACGGTCAGGTTGGCGATGTGCTCATCATACTGGTCCACCAGACCAGCAGTTCTCTGGATGACAAATTCTTTCTTGTCTTTGCCATTGTACTTGACGTCACCAGTCACTCGGCAAAACGCTGTGTTCTTAAAGTGACCAGCCAGCAACTGAAGAAGAACAGACTTGCCGGCGCCTGGTGGTCCCACAAGAAGAGTGGTCCGGCCCTGCAAGCACAAAACAGTGGAAAGGACTCTATATGTAAACAATAGTGATGTCCAGCTGTATTGCATACTCTTGGGACGCTCTGAGGAAACTGTATACACAGGGCAGCAACACTGTGCAAGCAATAGCGTTTGCTGCTGTTCACTACTCTGGGGATAGTGACCACCATTGCGTGCAAGCTCAGGCATGCACAAGCCACAGAGCCTGCATTTGTCTGGTCACATCAGCCATTCTGCAAAAGCTGCTTCAGCAATGACGAAAAACAGGAAGCTGAATGAGCCACAGTGAACTAATAACCTACCGGCTTGAGGACACCAGACACATTCTTGAGTGCATGGAGCTTGCTAGTCTTCAGGCCACCAAGGCCAATGGAGCGCTGCAAAGCAGGCTTCAAATCAATATTGCAAGTCATGTCAAGTAGAGGCTACAAGCAAACAGCTCAATTGGCAAGAACAGAGTGCAATCCACCAGCCACCACCGATGCCTCTGTAGTTGCCTCCTAGACCAGTACTGACCTTTAGAATGCCCAAAGCTACATTGCTCAGACTAGGGATGCTGGCTGAGCCAACCAGAGCATCTGCCTCGACATTGATATTGTCGTATTCGACAGTGACTTCCGGAAGCTGCACTCCTGGAGACCAAATCGTGCGAGCGTCTCAGCCTTTCTGTCGAGCGGGGAGGTCAATGCATGAAGACAGCTCTTATTGGGATAAAACTTACCAGCCTCTCGAATACGACGTCCCAAGTGCTCATAGAAAGGCTCCTTCCCATCGTTTCCCATCTTGACAATCTTGCGAGCATAACGCTCCAGCTCGTATCTTGACTTCTTAGGCCTTTTCTTCTTGGACTCCTCGATGACAGCCTCAGCCAACTGTGCCTCATCGACCTTAGCTGGCTCAGGATTGGGGCCGCAGGTGTCGTCAGGGGCCCACCACTCTCGTGCTTTTCCGCCATGCTTCTCCTCAAAAGCAGCGTTGCCGTGAATGTCCCCCTGGAACATCCTGGCAAGGCTGAAGATCCTTGCAGGCAACACAACGTGGCTATGTGTTGGCCACCTCTTTCGCTGCCTGTGCCATTGCTATTGCGCAACTTGCGAGCCAGGATTATGCAACTGTGTAAATGACGGCGTAAGCACGGGCGTAAAGTGTCTCTACGGCTCACGATACGGTGAGCGGCAAGTTGGCAATCAAGTCAGGAAACTTGCTTCCTTGCGCGGACTCTTTGGTGGGGCGATCCGATCTATGCTGCGAGGATGATGTCATTTGGCATTTCGTGTGTTTTGTGGTGAGTGTTTGCTGCGGCTTCACGCAAATGTAGCTTGATCTAAAAGTTGCTGACGACTGAGATGTGAGATGTGTGCTGCAGCTACGTCATCGGCACTTTGTACCCCCTGTAAGCCAGCTGTGGTGTTTACAATCCTGTATCTGCAGATAGACGCATCGACCATCACCGTAGAATGTGGCATGACGTAGTGGCGTGCTCTGTGTAGGTATGCTAGCTACAAAGCGCTATCGACACCTGGAACCAAGGATGATGCTCAGGTAGCTCTAGCTATGTTTTGGCTGACACCGAATGCAGACACACACCGCCTGGCGAAGGCACAAAGTGTTGACTGCAGTGGCTAACTTATTGGGTGGCATATGGAGGATTGACAAGTTTGGAGGCTGTTGTTCAGAGCATATTTATGTAGTGAGTAGCTCCACACTTGTGAAATTCTGAGCTGTTTGCTTGTGAACATTTGACATTAGGCTAAGGAGTATTCCTGAACTGCTGAGCACTCACATCGATTTTTGCACCTTACAGCTTTCCTTTGTATTATGAACTAAAGCTGGTAGGCCTGGTATGGCTAATGGCGCCTCAGACCAGGGGTGCTCAGCTCATTTATGATAAATTTATCAACCCTTTCTTGACTCAGCATGCAGCCAAATTTGATCCAATATTTGCGACTACCAAGCTGGTGAGTCACAGTCTGCTGAATGTTTTGCTTACATATGGGTTGACAACTGTAACTGAGTGTCGTGTGACTGACTGCGAGCTATATTGCAGGCTATAGACAATGCACAGGTTGACAAGTTGGTAGCCTTGGCGCAACAGTATGGCCCTGAAATCACAAGAACAGCTATCAGCCAGGTATGAGCCACCACCTGTCTTGAGCATCTGCAGTGGCAGCGTTTGCACCTTCTCAAAGTATGCGTTGTTTGAGTCATATTTGGCAGCTAGGCACAGAACGTAAATGCATTGTGTGTTGCAGGCTGCTGTGCAGCTGCAGAGGCAGTCAGAATCTGGAGAATTTGGTCAGAAGATGGCACAGTCTGCGCCTTTCACCCAGAAGGCGCCGCAGCCTGCCAACTTCAATCAGAGATTCCCACAGCCTGCTGGCCACAATCAGAATGCACATGCTATGAGAAATGGATACTGACAAACACACGGTCACAATGTGTGAATTCTAAGGTTGTTCTGGCTGACACCCCAACACATGAAGCCTCACCTAGCAATTTTTGTAGAATGCACAGCCTGCCTGCTATGTGCACACTATGAAGCTGCCATAGAGCGTATATTACCCTGGTGTTCTGGCCTACGTGCGCCTGCACAACTTGAAGTTGCACAGGCCAGACAAATGCACTGAATGCTTTCCTTGCTAGATCGCATCTCAGATACACATTGCCAAGGATGCACTAATTTGCAGAGCCTGGCAACCTGCCTGGATTATAGAGAGATTGTGATACAGTATGCAGTCAAGCAAGGTTGTGTTAGGCTGCGCAATGCATGTCTGTGCACCGCAATGGGGGCAGCCCCAAAACGCCCAGGGCAATAGCGGCACAGCAAGCAGTTGCTCAGGCATATAAATGCATTGCAAGACATAGCCTGCATCTCACATTCCTGTACATGCAATGCGCATTGTGCATACAACATACAGAAATGTGCAGAACAAACAAATGAAACATAACACGCAAGGAAGTCCAACAGGCATGCAGCAATAGCTCATTGCCAGTTGATGATGCGCTTAACGCTTTGCTAAGACATGCATGGTCTACATGAAGTGATGCATGAGCTCAATCTGTGCTAAGTGGACAGATGTTGCTTGACCAGGGATATGTCATGCATTCGCATGCAGCTGAGTTTGTGCATGCCATCTGGAACAGCGTTGCGAGCGCCAATCATTTACTGCAAGATGTGAACATGTGCAACATCTTTACAAGCCAATCAATGGGAGAAATCATCATTATGGACATAAACTGCAGGGCCAACGATCGTAGTGGCGCTGTTAACAAGCCTAATTATAATATCAAGGCTAGCCAAGAGGCATCATGCATTTCTCTTGCGTACCGGCCTCCCGTCAACTGATTTCACTCCACTTGTCCAAGTTGTCCGTACAAGTAGTTATTATTTGCACTGAAGGCGCTTTAGCCCTGTTGCGCACGCCAGCTACGTATGCATAAGGACTCTCCGTCTGGACTCAAACTTGCAGAAAGTGAGAACATTCAGCACACGCCATCAGCTGGTTAAGCTGTTGACGTCCAAACAAAGAGTAGCAATCAGACAAATCTGGGTACACCATGACCCTTAGTAGCAATGGCAAGGAAAAGATCAGGTCCTTCCAGCTTGTTGGCACCGGCCTGTGTTGCTCCAACTCTCTGCAAGGGCATACAGCCTCAACAGCTGCTTTCAACACAGTTGATAGAGCTGCAGCAGCTTTTGTACAACTGTTGCTGATGTCAGTTGCAAGGACCTGAAGCAAAGAAAGACTTGCAGCGTAGTACGAGGGCTAAAGAAACGCACAGACGGGCCGCAGCAATTTACATGATGAAGCAGCCATCAAGTTGGGACTTGGCATCAATATGTCATAGCATCTGCTCAAGACACTGAAAAGGTACTGAACCTACAGACACCTCTGCAGATTGAATGACGCCCCTCAACAGGGATCTTGACTAAAGTTCACATTGCTTAGTAGGGGTTCACGCGCATACCTGACCACTGACAGGAGCTTTCTTGGGAGGAACACAACTAGTGTGAGCAATCTCCCACCTAAGCTGACCCTGCAACAACAAGTCGTGCCTTGTTTGAATCTGCTGTTGCTACTGCCACACATTGCTTGACTTCCAGACTCTTGCTGGTGCAAATTGCGCAAGCATGTAGGGCTGATGAGATTCTGCAGACAAGCAGTGAAAGCACGACATTGACCAAACTTCACCTGTGTTGCGGCATACATCAACCACCAGCAGGTCGCATGTATGGTGCATGCCCTTTACTACTGATAAACATTACTGATGACTGCTTTGCTAGCTTCTGCTTACCTTGACTGGATCCAGTAATCCGACCACTGAGCTGTCTCCTTCAGCGATGAACAAAGAGTCCACGAGGCGATTCAAACTGTCTGACATGCCCTGCAACAAAGGTCAAACAAAACCGGCTGGTAGCTGCAATGCATCTTTGCTTTGACTAAACACAATCTATCTAGGACAATGAAGACACTCACTTCAATTAATTGGCACATTGTGCATGCTATGTAGTCAAAAAGGAGATGCATGTAAGCAACGTCAGCACTGAATATGTCAGCTTAGAGTGAGATATCTTGATAGGACTGAGATCAGCTGGCGCACCCCGAATGCCTTGACAAACTACCTACGATGAGCGTAGTAGGCAAAATGGAGCCTGTGACTGACAACATGCAAAAGTTATTTGTCAACATGTGTAATTTGTACCTGGACATATGCAGCTTGTTGCCTGCCAGCAGATGGGGCCTGTAGTTGCTGCAGATCCTGAAGCTGTTTGCTCTGCTGCTCGTCCTGCTCAGGAAGAAGCTTGGAGGCCAGCATGATTGGCAGGACTGCAGGCCAGAGTAGACAGCTCACAGGAGCACCATGCACATGTGTGTCAGCCTCTGCTGCAGATTCACAGGTGATGTGTACCTGGAGCTGTCTGCTGATCTACAGCCTGTACAAACATGTTTGTGTAACTGCATTGAGGCTTGTCTGTCAGGCAGCAGGAGCTGGGAAGCTGTTGATGAATACATGCCGGCTTCTATTTTCATGCAACAGTCACCTTTGGATGCACCACATAATGCTCCATCAGAGGAACCATCTGGCCAGTGATGCTGTGCAGTTGAGCATTCATGACCGCAAACCTTTCCAGTACGTTTGGCCTGCAGGCATATAACAGGTTGTTGCAGCCTTTTACACGCCCTCTGCCAATTTAACCACAAAAGAATCGTGTTGAGACTGTATGGGCTGTCAGGTTGCGCACCAGTCATATCGCTCTGGAGCAGTTTCAAGGTCAAAGATGGCCTGCATGATGGTCTTTTGCAGATCTTGTGCTCTAACACGAACCTGTAAGATACAATACACCTCATGCAGATTACTAGCATGCAGTCAGCTGCAATTGAGGGCAAGTGGTGAAGAGTAGCACCGATGCCAGGTTCATCCGGTCACGTGTCATGAGCAGACGGTGTTGCTCGCTGTGCACATTGCTGGTACCTTCGTCCGTTGGAGCACCTATGACGCCAGGGCAAGTGCGTGAGTTTGTGTTGAACTCTCTAGGCTAGTACGGCAAAGCAGGACGCCACATGCCCAGCATGCAGACGTAAAGCATCCGTACTAGCTGCTGGCGTATCCTGTTGATCAATTGATGCTTCCATGTAGCCTGTGTTAAATTTCTGCTTCGTGTCCACTACTCAATGTTCGAAGTCAACCGGCACCGAGCTGCTATGCCGTGAAGCAGTGCCTGATCAGTCTTGACTCAAATACTTCATGCGGTGTGATCGAGTTTGGTATGTCGAACGCTAAGGAAAACGAGGTATTACAATGTGAGCGAGCAGAATGAATTTAGTATGCCATTGCATCACTGAGAGCGTATACCGCTTGTGCAGCTGCAACGCCAAACATGCATCGAAGAAGAAGCTTACCAGAAATGCAAAGCCTTGTCTCCCATGCTGATACCTAAGTGCTCGAAGCTTCACGCCATCACAAGCTATCGGAATGCAGCACAAACAGTGAAGAGTCATTCCGCCAGCGAGTGTTCGTTACTCTGCATATACACTTCAGTCTCAATCACCATGAGCACGAACTACGCTGCCTTGTGCGGCCTAGGGTTGCTGCTGTTAGCCTCGTCCGTACACGCAGATAGCGTAGTCGCAGTGTCAGGATCCAAGCATTTCGACAAAATTTTGTCTGAGAATGGTTTTGTAGTAGCCGAGTTCTACGCTCCCTGGTACGATACGCTCTATCGAAGACCCACCCAGCAGATCACAGTCGCTGCTTGTTCTGATGGCTCAGCTGCACGCAGGTGTGGACACTGCAAGCGATTAGAGCCAGAATATGCAAAGGCTTCAGGGCCTCTGCAAGAGGAGGGAATCACCCTGGCCAAGGTGGACGCCACCGAGGAACCTAATAAGGAACTTGCTGAGGAGTTCGGAGTGAAAGGCTTCCCAACCATCAAGGTCTGACAATGTTTGTGAGTCTCCTAGATTCACACAGTGTGACCTACATATAACTTTATGATTTGCTCTGCAGATCTTCAAGAACAACAATAGGGCAAAGCCCACTGACTATGAGGGCCCACGTGAAGCAGATGGCATTGTCAGTAAGTTTGCATTATGCCCTTGCAAGCGGCTAAAGTGCCCATGCAATTTTAGAGCATTTTGCACTGGCATGTGCATACAGCACAGCCGCATATGGCATGCCAAGTATACATGCCAATTTTTTTTTTCTGGCCAGAAACAGCTGATATCAACTGCAACTCTCTGCATCCTGCTGCTGCAGTGTAAGGCAATCTGTGCCTCTCAGTATATGCAGTCTTTTGACACATTGCTGTATTTTGCATGTATAGGCTATCTCAAGAAGCAGGCAGGCCCAGCCACCACTCACATCACCACAAAGGCCTCCATCAAATCTTTCTATGAGAAGGATGTTGGTGTCGTTGGCGTTTTTAAAAGCAACACCACAAAGGACTTCAAGGCTTTCCAGGAGGTTGCCGAGACCCTCCGGTCAGATTTTGAGTTTGGCCATGTGACCGAGCCTGAGTTGGTTGAGGGCGTGAGCAAGACACCAAGTGTGCTGCTGTTCAAGAACTATGATGATCAGAGCACGTCATACACTGGAAAGTTCTCAGCAGCAGCTCTGACCGAGTGGATTGAGGAGATCTCAACCCCAAAGCTTGTGGAAATGGACCAGTGAGAGACTCTCTAATGCATGCTCTTGCATCTCGTACTTGCTCTTGCATGTTGTGCTGGTCCTTGCACATCGTACTTGCTCTTGCATCTCGTACTTGCTCTTGCATGTTGCCCTGGCTTTTGCAACTCACACTTGCTTTTGCATGTTGTGCTGGCTCCTGCATATTGTACTTGCTCTTGCTTCTCATGATGTTGCTTGTGAATGATCAGGCCCCAAAAGGCAGTTAGAAAGTGCTGCTGACAGCTGGTCTGCTCCAAGAATAGCTCAGCTCTGACGCAGTTGTACCTCACTGACACATGTTCCGGCAGTGACAGCTACAGTGTACTTCAGACAGCTGTACACCTGCCGAGCAGCTGCCAGTGCATGTACTTTGTTGAACAGGCATTGACGTGCACACAAACAGATGTCAGCTCAGCCCTTGGCTCAATGCGTCGAGGCAATGGGAGAAAAGCAAATGCACTGGCTTGCACTAACAATGCTGTGCAAGGGCCAGCACACACAATACCTGCGTGTGGTAGAGCGCATCAGCCAGCTGCTCATCTCTGTGTCTGTGGTTGCGTAGGCAGCCGCACAACCGCAAAGCTCTTCAGAAGGTGTTTGGCGGCTCTGAGCCCAAGCTTATTGGCTTTGCTGCCAAGGTACTGCATCTCTGCAACAAGCCTCTGTTGCACAGCATAGCCAATTCAGTTGCTTTGTTTCACAAAAAGCTCTGTGCCTTGCTCCAGGATGTAGATTTGTAGTAAATTTGTTGCGCATAGCGCCCAGTGACACCAAGCTTTGTATCACAGATGGTCCATGTTGTGTAACAGCCTTTGTGCCCAGCTTCCATTTCATGCTGGATGCCAGACAACAACACTGCGTGAACCATTTGTGCCTTTCCCTTGGTGTGTTCAGCTTGCACTACATGCTGTATATCACCAGACACCGCAGACGTAGACAGGCCTCGTGCAATTATAGTGCTCTTGTCTGCGTCTTCTCTACTTCAGCAGCCTTGTCTATTTGCATGCATGTCACTGTTTCAGATGACTGCATGCCGAACTACCCAGAAATGAGAGAGTTCAAGGAAACTCGGCCACCTGTCTTCATGTCATCAAGTCAGATCACTTGATGCAGGACTACCCAGAACTGTGCAAGTTCAAGGACGCTCTAAGGCAGGCAGCAGAGACCATAACCACTGTCAAGACTGTTTTCTCTGATGCGTCAGCCAACTCTGGTGAGCAAGAGCTATTGATGCAGCACCCCCTCCTGACTAAACCCTGACTCCTCTACTCCATTTGCCAGACAAATGAGGCTGGTGCAAACCGATCCTGCTACATTTCATTGCATCCAGCAAGTCACAGACTGCATTACACTGTGCATGCTCATTGTATGCACAGAGACAGACAGAAGCATATGCATGCATCTAGCACACAATTACTGACTGCCGCACCATTGTGCTTGTATGTGTTGACCCCAGCCAGCTGCAATGCACTTTGGTGTCAGCAAGACACACATCAGCATATGCAACTTGTCAGGCAGCCAGTAGCAATCACTTGATACTGGCAGTTGATGCTACATTGCCTTGCCCCTAACAATTCACAGCCAAACTTGCTACATTACACTGCGCATGCTCATATTCTGCACAGAGACAGACATAGTGGTACAGGAACAATACCTAGCACATACTCATTACCTGCTGCACCACTGGGCTATTAGGTGTCGACTCGGCTGCTGCTTTGTGCAGAACACCTATTGCTGGTTACAAAGCATGCATGGCACTGTGTAAAGCGTAATTGTTGCTAATGTGCTTCACACAATGTAGCAAGGTGCTTACAGCCCTCTCCTCCTTTTTGTATTAGCACTATGGTTGGGGCTTAGCCTGTCTCATAGAACAGCTCAACTCAGCAGGCAAAATTCACATGCATCTTCTGTTCGATCTAAACGCTGTTCATATAGTCATACATCCATACAGTTCTAATGGAGGTGCAACACAGTAGGACTTGGCAAGCAGGAGACATATGCTGCAGCAGCTGAAGATGCAAGCAGCAACCATTGGCTGGGCGTCTGCCATACAATGCTACTGCTGTGTGGTTGCACTGCTCTACTACTTTGGTTTCAAGGACACAGACACACCAGCACACATATTTTGTGAGGCAGCCAGTAGCAATCACCTCGTATTGGTATTGACAGTCATTGCTGTTGCTGTTTAGGGAAGATGCAGTATTTTGGTATGAAGGACCACAGACACACCTGCATACAAGATCATGATGCAGCCGGAAGCCATAACCTGATATTGACAGCTGTTGCTGTTGATGTGCAGGGGCGATGCAGTACTTTGGAATCAAGGACACAGACACGCCGGCATATGCCATTCATGATGCAGGCAGCAACAGCAAGTACCTGTTGGCCAATGCCTCTCCTGAAGACCTTACCTCCTTCATTGCCGAGTTTGAGGTGACCTAAGACATCTCCACAATGTAGAAACAATGCACTGACACTCGTCTGCAGGCGTTGTTGAGTCTACATTTACTCTGTGAAATGAGCTTTACTCGCTGGGAAAAGTGATATGCGTGTATCCAAAAGAACTGATCTGCCTTCAGATTGTCCTTTCTGTGATTGGGATTGGTGCTAGGTTGGTCTTCTTGCATGGTATGGAGCGCCATTCTCTATCGTTGGAAAGCATCCTTTGTACCGTCTTGTTAAGGCATCCATACTGGTATGCCTGCTAGGCATCTCTCATTCTATCCCTGCCGGGCATCCCCATTGTCAGGGCATTTCCAACAGGCTTCTAACAGGGCATCCCTAGTGGCATCCTTGCAGATCATGTCCAATGCTGTCCTTGTAGAGCCTGGCCCTGATTGCACTTCTGCATGACTGTGTATGGTTACAGCAAAGTTCTCGCATGAAGCTGCAGCTTGTGTTCAACACTGCACTTATAGCTAGACCAGACTCAGAGAAGAGACGGCCTTTCTGAAGCCCTAGCAAAGAATTTCTGAGTGCCATCCCCCAAACCTGCCGTGTCAATGGACCTAAGACTTGCCCTGCACGTACCTAGCTCACCGGGAGTTGGATAGCGTAAACATTATTATTGTTATTGTTATTGTTGTTATTACTATTCTTCTTATCACTATTGGTAATATTGTTGTTCCACGTGTTTGCAGGCTGGAAAGCTTGAAAAGGTTGTCAAGTCTGAAGACCCCCCAGCTGATAACTCTGGACCCGTCAAGGTGGTCACGGCCAAGACCTTCGATGAAATTGTCTTTTCTGGCAACGACGTGCTTATAGAGTTCTACGCCCCCTGGTGTGGACACTGCAAGTCGCTTGCACCCACCTATGAGAAGGTGAGCTGTTTGGAATTCAAGAAAAACATCCATTTCACAGTGTAAATCTCAACAAACATTGACCTGGGAACGGTAAACACGTTTCTACATTGGGGAGATGTCTTAGCTGTTTTGCGCAGCCTGTGCATTCCTCAGACTTATTCTTCCATGGTGTGTAGCTGAGTGTTCTACACTGTCATCATCTGCGGAAGTGCATCTTCATCTTCTTGTATGGTTCAGCAAGTATTGCAAAATCAAAGAAGTGAGGCTTTGACAGCCAGCTGCCACGTGCAGCTGCCAGCACTGACAATTTTTTCAGATCATCATAGAATCAGCACAGGTCGTATTGTTTTCTGCTGTCCATTGGTTTGGGCTGAACAGACGTCGTACTCAGGCAATTGCACAGAGAAGAGAGGGGCCATGCGACTTGCCACCCGTAAGAAGCAATCTGCAATCAGTCTTGGCTAAATTGCTGCACGCAATGCAGGTTGGCGAGGCCTTTGCAGAGAACAAGACAGTGACTGTGGCAAAGATGGATGCCACAGCCAATGATGTGCCCAGTTCAGAGTTCTCAGTAAGTGATGTCAGAGCAGAGGTTAATAATGCGTACCCTTGCGCCACATTGTGCTCTTTTGAGGCAACAGATCATAGTGATGAGCTCTCTGTCTGTGATTCCTGGCACACGCATTCCTGCCTGCTGTGCCTGCTGGTGCTTGTGCTCAGGGGCACAATGCTGGCACAGGGTGCCACAAGGACATTCAGCTGCTCAAGCTGGTCAAAAAAAAAACAAAAAAATAAAAACCCACATCAAATACATGTCCTGATGACACTGGCTGAAATGTTGCAGGTGTCCGGTTTCCCAACCATCATGTTTGTGTCAGGCAAGGATGGCTCGGTCATCTCGTATGATGGCAACCGACAACAGGAAGACATGATCAAATTCATCAATGAACATAGCAGCGGTTTGTCTCCCAAATCTGCCAGCAAAGACGAGTTGTAGCTGACAAGCCAGCCCCCAGTTTTCACTGATAACTGTTGATTTTTTGCCCAACACTGCTGTAAATCAGCTCAGCAGATTAGACACTTTTGTGTAACAACTGAAAGAGTCTACAAGCGTTGCAGAGTGTGTCTGTACGCCCTGTTTTGCTTTCATGGGGTCACTGCCTCGGGTCACTTCTTGAAATGGCATACTCAGCTTTTTTACATACAAATTTGCATCTGCTTGTCACACAATGTCACAAGCACTATATGGCACAATGTAACGCCTTGCTACAGCCATGCCGGCCACAACGGCAACATCACTGACAGCAACAGCAAGAGCAGCGATAGCAGGTTTAATGGAAATGGCACCAACAATAGTGACAAAAGCAGCAACAGCCAGCAGTGCAGGGTGGCAGCGTGTACGTCACAGTGTAGTAAGGGGGTTAAGGTTTGGAGCCTTCTTTGGTCTGAGGTGAGGGCATTATCAACTAGCAATCAGCTGGCGATGAATGCCTGTCCGACCTCTTTGTCATGTTTCAATTGTTGGTCTTGCCCATTTCTGTATGTTGAGTGCAGGTATGCACATGTTGCGATGCATGTACAGCCTATGCATGTTACACTAGGTGCTCCTTGGTGTCGCTCATGCTGCCTTGTTGCTCATTTGAATTGCTGGCTGGGCTAAAAGCAGATGACATGAGCGTAATTGCAAGCTGTGTATTGCAATGCATGTGTTATTACTTGCTGCTGGGACTTGCCACTCTCGCCCTGGGCGTTCTCGGGGTTGCCCTCAACGCAGTGCAACCTTTCTGTGCTAGTCAAGTTGCAGGCGGCTTTTCACTTTTCGCGCACAGACCAAGGCCTCAAGCAACTACAAACAGCCAGCAAAAGAAGCTCCAGTGCGCCGGTCACGAGCCTGTCTGCCTTGTGCCTGAATCTTGGACGAGCATCTGCCTGTGCCTGATTGCACTCTTCAAAATACATTGATACACATTCTTGATATACACTCTCAGGGCTTTTCACTCTGCTGATATAGGTATAACCACTGACACAACCTCTGACCTCAGTTCTACATGCGTTGTGCTTGCGCTTGTGGCCAGCCGTCACAACTGTCAGCCTTGACCTAAGTTAGTTAAACAGTCAGCAACAGAAGCTACGAATACTGCTCAGCAGCTTTCAAGTCAGTGGTTCTACTTACCGTAACTGTAAATATAGCCTCTTAGATGCATTTCAATGCATCGCGCAGCCTAACACAACCCTGCATGACTGCATACTGTGCCACAATATCTGCATGATCCATGCGTGTTGTCAGGCTTTGCAGATCAGTGCATCCTTGGGAATGTGCATCTGAGATCCAATATATCAAGAAAGTGTTGGAGAGCATCAGTGACATACGGCAGTGATAGGGTGCACTGAATTGCCTGCAAGGATAAAGCTGCAGATGTTTTGCAAAATGTGATATGCAGGAGTTTTGGCATGATACCACTAAGTTGGACAGAGGCCATATCAACGCCTCTGAGCCAGCCATGATATTTTAGAGCAGAATATGTGTGCATCAGAAAGTGATTTGTTGCAATGTGAACTTTTGATCTGGCATAACATTTACATTCAAGAGAGTGCAGACACCAGCATGCAAGCACACCTTGCATCACCCATGAGCTGCCAAAAGTCCAGATAGTGTATCAGTTCCAAGTGTGGGAGGTGCTTCAACATAAAATGTACTCCTGCCAAGATGAGATACGAACACACCCTTGTGCTAATAAGGAAACAAGCATATTAAAAATAGTACCTTCAACTTCAGCACTTGCAAGACCATTGAAACACACTGCACATATTATGATACACCGCACACAGCAGCTCTACTTGCTGGCTGCAGTCATCTTCTCATGAGCGCTCTTGATCTTCGGGTCCTGCCCAACCTGCTCAAAGAACTGCTTGACCTTGGGGTAGCTGTCAAGATCGATACCCACAAAGCCAGACCATGACAGTACAATGTACAAGTAGATGGTGGCAATGGAAGGCTGCTTGGGGTTCAAAAATTCGTCCTTGCCAATGTAGTTCTTCTCCAGGAAAGCCAGTTTGGTGTTGATAATCTGCTTGAATTTGGTCTTGGTAGCCTCGTCCCACGACGGGCTGCAAGCACATTATAAAAGTTCAATCCTCATTGTGCCCAGGAACGGCACTCAGAATGGCTCGCCAAGCTACACGAACGTAACATAAGACACCAAAATCAACGCAGGCTACACAACACAGTCGGAGCCACTTACTTGAACAAAGGACCATACGATTTGTGGAGTTCTGATCCAACCCAGTTGAATGTGTCAATAAGGTGATACCGCTCGAAGCTGCCGAAGGCGGGTGCAAGCTTTGATTGAGGAGCCTGATCTGCTATGTACTGGAGAATAGCAGGCCCCTCACTCAACGTGCCCTTTGATGTGACCAGCGTGGGCACATTTCCCTTAGGATTGACCTGATAGAAGTCCTGGCCTGAAGCAGTCTTGTGGGACTTCAAATCGACGACCTCACTGTCGAACTGAAGACCAGCATATGATGCCGCGATATAGGAGGCGGCACCGCATGAAGTTGGCGTGTAGTAGATCTTGCCGATTGACATGGTGCTCAAGCTTGTGGTTGCGAGAAAGAAACTGGATGCTACAATGAAAGTGCAAACACAGATTGCCGGCAACACACTGATGCTGATTACGAGGCTTGATGCGTTGTGTGTGGTAATTCTAGGTTTGACTAAACCAGGATGCTAAAGTCAAACGACCCCAACCAAACTGGTCGATCTGACGTACAGTGCCTCTTGTTGTGCTGATCCTGAGCGTGCTGCGGTCCGTCAGGATCTGTCCATGAGCAAGAGTCCCGATACCCAAGCTACCCCAACACACTATTTCTCTCACAAAGTACATCTTTGTTCCTGATCGTACGGACGCTTGCATACCGTGAAAGGCAACGGCCTGGCCTTGTGTAGCCTCGTTCACAAGGTCACCGTGTCGTCGTATAGCCCAAAAAGAGTGTTGCCCACTGACACGACCATCCCATTGACTGTTCGGGGCTCGGCTTGGGCGTAAGCAACCGAGGGGTAACAAGGATTATGCGGGCATGTAGTAATCTTGCCCTTCTGCCTGGCCACATGGAGCACAGGCTTCTGTCAGCGACTCGTGACTACAAAGCAGGCCTGGCCTGGTGCGCACAAAGTCAAACTGAGCTAAATTTGGGCCACAGCTACCAAGCTCAAAGATATGGCACAACCGTAAACACGCTCAGCTCAGCTTTAAGGTGCCGTTGCATGCACACTGCTGCTGTCATAACGACACAAACACCACCACTTCACCAGTGTCTACGTGTGTTTCGAGCTTAAGTCTGGGCTTGCTGATCACCTGATTTACATCAGGCAATTTCAGCCTCAAGGGAGCTCCCAGATTTTCTGCTTTGATCCAAGGCAGCTGCTGTGAACTCAGCAGAACGTTCAGCCGTTGAAGCAACCCTAAACCTGCTCAAGGTTTGTACATAAGAGCATCAGCATGCATCATCGTTGCAATTCAATACCAAGTCCCAACCTACATCTTGGATCCCAAACTTCTTGATGAGTTTCAGACAAGTCTGTCATTTTGTACATGTGAGAAGAGCAAGTTTGCTCCTGTGCAAGTCAATTCCTTGCACTAGTGGCGGCTCCTTGAGTTGTCACTCTGGGCGCATGCGCTCAACACAAATCCTGCAGTGTATCATAGTTCTTACGCTGAGCCAGCGCCTAGGCAGCCCCATACATGTTGGTACAGCAGCATGTTCCTCCAGCAGACATACATGTGCAAAGTACCTTCATGGTAACATGGTGTTCTCAGCAGCTGCATAAAGAGCGTAAAGGCAACACATATTATTTTGGAAGAAGTTGCACAGATGACTCATGCAAAACTGTAACATTACTGTGTAGCAGTACTGTGTGGCAGTACTAGTGTAGCAGTGTATTACAGTGTATTATGTCGTGACGCGGCCTGTGCAGCATGTGTGCCTTGCCAGGATATAGCTCTATAGATCTGCAACCAACTGGTTTGCAAACTCATTGTGTGATACCGTCACTCTGCATGCGAGCTTTGGTATGTGTGTGATGCGTACAAGGGTATGCCGCGCAGACTTGTATGCAGGCAGACCGGGTAAAACTTTGAGAGTGGGTGATATTTACAAGGTGGTTGACAGCAGCAACAGCAGTGCTTTTGTCCGGAGTGTTGTGTCTAGTGAAAGGCCTAGCAAAGCTTGTTCATGAAGCCATAAAGCATCTAGTCACTACAAAGCAGTTGAGATCACCATTCCAAAATGTCAATACAAGCTTATGAGCAAGTGCATTACTTATGATCATAAACAGGCAACACGTGTACAACAGCCTTATGGCTGCTATATATGATGATTATACTACTAAGCTAACTGCTGCGTAATGCATACTTGACTGCATATCTATTGCTGCGTCACATGTGTCTCATAGCATTAAGCCAATTACCTGCAAAAGCGTCACCATGTAATATGAAGATCTTCTAGAATCTTCTAGAATCCGCCATTGATTGGAGTAGCTCTGCAAATGCATGGTTACCATGGCTGTCCACGTGGCTGCCTGTACACAAATTTGCTTGAACTGCGTTTGCAATTACAGCATGCTTGTGAATGGAAAGACAAACTTGGCTGGAGCACAATTGTCTGCATGAGCTGCATGTAGCATGGCCGTCACACTTGGCTTTGGCATTCAACACACTAATAAGCTTATAAACTCATGCCTGCAATACTGCTACACGGCTTTGAACATACTCCGAATCACTGCCAGCAGCAGCAAAGGAAGCAAAAGAAGAGGGCCAGGCATCATTGTGCAAACAACCACTCGCCTAGGCATTCCCAACTGCCTGGCAGGCTAATATTAGCCTGCCAGGCAGTGTTTGCACAGTTACTTGTGCACACACTGCATGATGCATACAACCAGTTACTGCTAATAGCAAGTGTATTTCGGGCAGCACTTATTGTGTATGAGACATTGGCGCTGAGACCGATGCAAGATGTAAAGTGCCAAATCGAAAACACAAAAGAGCTGCAAAAGTACGTGGTATATGTATGTATTAAACTGAGACTTGCAAATTGAGGTACAGTATTGATTGAACATTAAGAGACCAGGCTCTGTCTTGCTGGCTTGTTGTGTTTTGTAATATTGCAGTTGCCTCATGCAAGTTGCATTGTATTATTCTAGGACAAGGATTCTGTGCTAGCATTGGATGAGTATGGACTAGCTTTGCACAGCTTAGACGAACTTGTAAGCTTTAGGATGTTGCCTTACAGTGAATTTGCACTTCTCACCCTCGAGCTGCCCCCACAGATAACTGAGCTGAGCAGGGAGCTGAGCCAAACAACTCAGAAACTGGAAGCCATGCGGCGGCTGTACGAAGCCGAGTCGGCAGTTGCCAGGCAGTCGGCAGAGCATAGCAGGCGAGACAGCGAACAAATGAGCAGGCTAGAGGGGCGCTTGGCAGTCAAAGGTTTAAGGCGCCGCCCTTTGATTTTAGGTGGGTCACCAGGTGTACGCATCCACCCCGTTGTGCTCTGCGGCATGTGCACGCACGGCGAGAATTTACATGCATTCATTCATTCATTCATTCATTCATTAGATTTCAAGGTCGTTGGGGCCAACCATGACCATTGGACCAGTAGACTGAAAGTGTCAGACAAAGATACCCAAATGTTCTAAAGCACTTATGAAAACATTAATGTTCACAGCTGACGCACTCTAAGCTAATTTAGCTTAGTTTAAAACTAAAGGGTATGTCTAGATTGTGCTGCTACCAGGCTGTTCCTATGTTCAAAACATTCCCTCAAAAACCTAGCTATGACTTTGGGATCATGTAGAGTAAAAAAAGAAGACAGTGTAAGGGCTGGGCCCCAAAATATGTTTGTGAATCTGCTTCTGATGGCACAATATGCAGGGCAATCAAACACAAAATGATGTTCATCCTCTGCTAAACCAGAAGCGCCGAAAACACAGTGGCGTTGCTCCCTAGGCACCTGCTGTGTCAAAGGCAAAAGCCTACCAGTATCTACATGAACACAATGACATCCACATCTAAATCTGCTGATGAGTTTTCGGCTCTTGAAGCCCTTGACTGTTGAAAGGTAAGGTGCTAGGACACATTCTGGCTGCAAGGGTTGGTACCTAGCAACACTGCTGAGACTACTCTGATGCCATGTCTGTGCATAATGGTTTTTGGCGTTCCCAATAACAGTACTCACATCTAAATCATCCTCAATGTTCAAACCTACAGATTGACCCTGGAGCCAACTGTGAACTTTATGGCTCCAAAAAAGGTGTGCCGGATCATGCATGCCCTCAACAAAGGCACACTTGATGAGACGTTCATCATCAGACAGATTGTTGAT
>JAABUL010003320.1_pt1 | contig 24179 bp, 19 predicted proteins | sample 5559151 | NCBI WGS metagenome assembly JAABUL01 (sample SAMN10711876, study PRJNA513368) | rock metagenome | isolation source: Antarctica rocks | place: Antarctica: Victoria Land, Pudding Butte sud | reverse complement strand
GCGGAGCCGGCGGATCGGGCCGAGGTGGATCAGCGGGTGCAGGAATTGCGCGATGCGATTCAGAAGCGGCTCGAGGCTTTGGCCGAGGAGGCGCGGCGGGAGGGGGTGGAGGCGCCGTTCGATCCATCGTTGCCTCAGATGAATGCGCGCGAGCTGGACCGGATGGCGGAGCGGCTGCAGCAATCGTTGCAGGAGGGTCGCAGCGAGGACGCCAAGCGGCAGATGGCGGAGCTGGAGAAGCTGCTGGAACAGTTGCAGAACGCGCGGCCGGAGACGGGCCAGGAGCGGGCACAGCGTCGGGCGGAGCAGCGGCAGAAGGGCCGCGAGCAGATGGATGCGGTGCAGGACATGGTGCAGCGCGAGGGTCAGTTGCTTGATCGGAGCGAGAGTCGGGCGGGTGGAGCGGAGCGGAGCGAGAACCGGGCTCCGGGGCAGCGGGGGCCGGCGCCGCGGCGGCAGGCTGATGCGGTCGCGCCGAACTCACCTCAGCCGGACGGGGCTTCGCCGGGATCGCAGCGTGCGGGGGAGGCGAAGTCGCAGCAGGCGATGCGGCGGGCGCTGGGGGAGTTGATGCAGCGGTCCGGTGATCTGACGGGCGAGGTTCCGGCGCCGTTGGGTGAGGCGGACCAGGCGATGCGGGAGGCGGCTGAGGCGCTTGGGGCCGGGCAGGACCAAGCGGCGGGGAGTGCGGCGCGGCGGGCGATCGAGGCGCTGCAGAAGGGCGGGCGGGAGATGGGTCAGCAGGTCGCGCGCCAGTTCGGGACGGGTCGGCAGCCGGGTGGGGGCCAGGAGGGCGAGGGCCAGGAGGGCGAGGGCCAGGAGGGCGAGGGCCAGGGTGACGGTCAAGGCGAGGGCCAGGCGGGCACTCCTGGCGGCACGGGCCGGCGGGACGGGATGAGTTCGGGTGCGCGTCCGGGCGAGGGTTCGGCGCCGGGTCAGCGACGGTCGATGCGGCGCGATCCGCTGGGGCGGCCGTTGCAGGAGGGGACTTCGGGGACGGATGAGGCGGGGGACGTTCGGGTTCCGGACGAGATGGAACAGGCTCGGACGCGGGAGATTCAGGAGGAATTGCGCCGGCGGGGCGGGGATCGGACGCGTCCGCGGCCGGAGTTGGACTACATCGAGCGGTTGTTGCAAGCGTACTGAGATTGTGCCGGGCTCGGAATGACGCGCTTGTCAAAAACGTGCCTTTCAGGTTATTTGGTCATCTCGTCGGTCGAGGTGAGGCATGCGTCATTCCGCGTGGCTGGTCCTTGGTTTGGCCGGTTGGAGCCTGGTTGCCGGCGGGGCCGCTTGGGGGCAGGCGCCTACTCGGGGGTTGACGCCGGTTCCGTATAACGAGAGCGCGCCGGTGTCGCTTTCGGTTTCGCTGGACCAGAAGGAGCCTCGGATCGGGTCGATGGTTTCGATCTGTTTCGAGGCGTCGCGGACGGGGTATGCGACGCTTTGGAACATCTCGACGGCGAACCAGGTGGGTCGGGTGTTCCCGAACCCGTTCGCGCCGGTGGAGGCGAGCCGGCGGTATTGTGCGGGGACGGCGGGGGACCCATTCCGGGTCGACGGGCCGCCGGGCACGGAAGATCTGTATCTGCTGTGGACGACCCGGCCGGAGCTGCACCGAGCGGGGCGAGCTATGCCGATGCGGGTGCGCTGGTGGCCGACATGCAGCGGCTGGGCGGCGCGAACAGCGCGGAGTGGGGCTCGACCAAGATCACGTATGATCTGGTTCCGGTGGGGGGGCTGCGGCGCCGGTGGTGATGGCGGTGACGGGCAACGTGGCGCCGGTGGTGCCTGTTCCGGCTCCGGGCACGAGCGTTGCGCAAGCGCCGGCTCCGAGTGCGACGGCTGCGGAGGCGCCGCAGGTTTGGATTTTGTCGCTGGCCAATGCCGACAAGCTGACGAAGGCGACCCAGGACGCGACGGTGTTCACGAAGGCGACGATGGCGCTGTTCAACGTGCCGACGGGTCACGTGCGGCTGTTTCGCGGGCGGGTGATCGTGACCGGATCGGACGACAAGACGATCCGGGTTTGGCAGGCGAGCGATGGCGCGGCGCTGGCGACGTTGCGGGTGCCGATCGCGGCCGGCGACGAGGGTTCGATCTATGCGGTGGCGATCTCGCCGGATGGGCGGACGTTGTTGGCGGGCGGGAGCACCGGGCTGGTGTGGGACCGAGCGTTCGCGATCTACATCTTCGACCTGGAGACGGGTCGGCTGAAGGGTCGGTTGCCGACCGAGCACAATCACAACCAGAGCGCCCGGTTTAAGATTGCGGCGGACGATGCGCGGCCGTTTCCGATCGTGGCGATCGAGGCGGGGCGTTAGCGGGCTTTGCCTTTTGGGCGATGACGGGTCTGGGCTCTTGCGGGGCGCAGGCCGGACTGGTCGGACCGTGATCGTGTAGGGCGGCCGGCTTTGGGGTGTGATTGGGGCCTCGCCCTGTGCGGGGGCCGGGCTCTCGCGGGGCGCAGGCGTGGGTGGGCCGGACTGGCCGGGCCATGACGATGTTCTGGGGAGGCCGTCAGTGGTTGGGGGCTAGGCCTAGGGCGGTGTAGGCGCGGGTGCTGGGGGGCCAGGCTTGCATGATGCGATCGCGGGCTTGGTAGGCGCTGGCGAGGGCGGCGGCGAGGATCAGGAGGGTGAGGAGCCAGGCCAGGCGGAGCGGCCATTTGCGTGGTGTGCGGGTTTGGGCCGTTGGGGGGAATGGTTCTGGTTCAGGGCTGGGTTCGGGTTCCGGCTCTGCGATCGGGGCGGGCTCTGGCTCGGTCTCTGGGATCAAGCCGGGTTTGCTCGGAAGAGCGAGAGGTTGGGGGGGGGCGGGCTGGAGCGGGGTCCAGTCGCTACCGCAGCGGGCGCAGCGGACCACCTGGCCGGGAGCGAGCCGGTCGGGGGGCACTTCGTAGGCCGTCGCGCAGGCGGGGCACTCGATCCTCATGGGCTCGTGATACAAGTCCGGTCCAGCCGTGAACAGTCGCCGTGGATGGGGTGTATTCCGCGGGCTTGCGGGCGTGGCAAACACGCCGTGCGGGATGGGGGCGGCAGGTCGGGATGGTGCGGTTGGAGGGGGTCGGGCTGGCGTATGGTTCAGGTCCGGCCGCGCGTGGGGTTCTGCACGGGCTGAGCTTCGAGGTGGAGGAAGGGGGGTTCCGGTGGCTGCTGGGCCCCTCGGGGGCGGGCAAGACGAGCTTGCTGCGGCTGTTGTCGCTGACGGCGCTGCCGACGAGCGGGCGGCTGACGCTGCTGGGGCAGGAGATATCTGGTGCGCAGCGGGGGGATCTGCCGCCGCTGCGTCGGCGGATCGGGGTGGTTTACCAGGATTTCCGGCTGCTGCCGCATTTGTCGGTGTATGACAACGTGGCCTTGCCACTGCGGATCGACGGGCGGCCGGAGGGGCAGATCCGGGTCGACGCGCTGGAGCTGCTGGGCTGGGTCGGGCTGGGCGATCGGCTGCTGTCGCGGCCGGCGGAGCTGTCCGGGGGCGAGCAGCAGCGGGTGGCGATCGCGCGGGCGGTGGTGGGGCGGCCGCTGCTGCTGCTGGCCGACGAGCCGACGGGCAATCTCGACGAGCGACAGGCGGAGCGGCTGATGCATTTGCTGCAGGAGTTGAATCGGCTGGGCACGACGGTGATGGTGGCGACGCACAACGACGCGATGGTGCATCGGCATCCCGGGCACACGTTGCGTCTGCAGGACGGGCATTTGATACGCGATGACTAAACAACTGCTCCGTCCGGCGGGGTTCGACGATCTTGGGGTGCGGCGGGCGCTCTCGGACCGGCTGCTGCCGTTGCTGGTGGCGGCGATGGCGTTCCTGGCGGCGCTGGCGCTGGCTGGCGCGGTGGGGGCGTCGTCGCTGGCGCAGCGCTGGCAGCAGGGGGCGGGCGGGACGATGACGGTGCAGGTGCCGCAACCGGGGGAGCGGGCGGCGGACGGGCAGACCCGGGTGGCGCGGGTTCGGGAGGCGTTGTCGCGCAGTCCGGGCGTGGGCGGGCTGCGGGTGCTGAGCGAGGCGGAGTTGCGGGGTTTATTGCGGCCCTGGCTGGGCACCGGGTCGGTGGATGGGGAGGGTGGGGGATCGGAGTTGGCGGCGATCGCGATCCCGTTGCCGGCGGTGATCGAGGTTCGGCTGGAGGGCGCGGGGCCGAATTCGGGGGTGCTGGCGGCGGCGCTGGAGCAGGCGGCGCCTGGGACGATGGCGGAGGCGCACGACCGGTGGGTGCGGCGGCTTGCGGTGCTGGCGCGGAGTTTGCAGGCGTGTGCGGCGCTGGCGCTTGGGGTGGTTGGGTTCGTGGCGGTTGCGGTGATCGCGGTGGCGACGCGGGCGGGGCTTGCGGCGCGGCGGGACGCGATCGAGACGGTGCACGGGCTGGGCGCGGCGGATTCCTATATCGCGCAGCGGTTTGCGCGCCGGGTCACGCTGCTGGGTGCGGGCGGGGCGGCGATGGGGGCGGCGGCGGCGCTGCCGGTGCTGGTTGGGTTATCGGGGCTGGCGGCGCCGTTTGCGACCGGGGCGGGGCCGGAGGGGGTGGTGGCGACGGTTGCGGCGGTTCCGGTGAGCTTGTGGCTGGGGCTGGCGTCGTTGCCGGTGCTGGCGGCGGCGATCGGATGGCTGACGGCGCATGGGACGGTGCGGCGCTGGTTGCGGCGGCTGCCGTAATGCTGGGCCGGCTCGGTTCGGGGTTGGGTGCGGTGCTGCTGGTGTTGGGCGGGGTGTGGTCGGTCGGGTTCGGGTCGTTCGTGGCCGGGGCGCGGCGGGTGAGCGAGGCGCCGGCCGAGGCGGACGGGATCGTTGTGCTGACGGGGGGCGCGGATCGGATCGAGACGGCGCTGCGGCTGTTGTCGGAGGGTCGGGCGCCGGCGCTGCTGATTTCCGGGGTTGGGCGGGGCAACGACCTGTCGGAGCTGGCGCACCGCTTGCGGCTCGAGTCGGCCTTGCTCGACCCGGCGACGCTGGGGGCGCGGGTGACGCTGGATTATGCGGCCAAGAGCACATTGGGGAATGCGGCCGAGACGGCGGCGTGGGCGCGGCGGCGGGCGGCGCGTCGGCTGATCGTGGTGACGGCGGGGTACCACATGCAGCGTGCGCTGCTGGAGATCGGGCATGACTTGCCGGAGGCGACGCTGTATCCGGTGGCGGTGCAGCCGCCGGCGCTGCGGGGTTCGATCGATGGAGCGGCGGCGCATTTGCTGGCGACGGAGTTCGATAAGTTGCTGGCGGTTCGTCTCGGGTTGACGCGGGTTGGCCCGCTGCAGAGCGCACGATGATCCTGGTGCGTTCGGCGCTGTTCAACGTTTGGTTCTTTGGGGCGACGTTCCTGATCGGGTTGTTCGGGGCGTTCGTGCGTTGGCTTGCACCGGAGCGGTCGCTGGGGGTGGCGCGGTGCTGGGCGCGGACGGTGCTGGCGGGGGCCCGGGTGCTGTGCGGGATCACGGTGGAGGTGACGGGTCTGGAGCGGCTGCCGGCGGGGGCGGCGCTGATCGCGTCGCAGCACCAGTCTGCGTTCGACACGTTGATCTGGGTCGTGCTGCTGCCGCGGGTGAGCTACATCTACAAGTCCGAGCTGGCGCGGATTCCGCTGTTCGGCCCGATGTTGCGGGCGAGCGGGCAGATCATGGTGGAGCGGCAGGCGTCGGTGGCGTCGGTGCGGGCGTTGCTGAAGGCGACGCAGCGGGCGAAGGCGGACGGGCGGCAGATCGTGATCTTTCCGGAGGGGACTCGGGTCGTGCACGGGAGCGACTCGGAGATCCGGGGGGGCTTTACGCTGATCGCGGGGCGGACGGGGCTGCCGATCTATCCGGTGTCGACCGATTCGGGGCGGTATTGGAGCCGTCGTTCGTTCGTCAAGCGGCCGGGCCGGGTGCAGATCCATATCGGCGCGCCGATCTCGGCGGAGCTTGGGGCGGCCGAGTTGGTGGCGGTGTTGCGGGCGCGCTGGCGGGAGGGCGCACTGACTGGCGTCGGTGTGGATAAGTCCGTGGATCAAGCTGCGGGCGACGGCGGTGGGGCGGCGGGAACGCTCGGCTGAACGGCGTCGCTTGTGCCGTGCGAGCGGCGCGGGGCGTCGGGGCGGTCTGGCGGGGGCGGGGCGGTGAGGCTGCTTCGGGCTGCTATACGGTTGGAATCGTTCATTCGTTTGGAGTTGGCGTCGATATGACAAGAATATTTCGCGTTAAAGTTAAGTAACAGGACTCACTAACTGGTGAAGCGGATCACGACTGTGGACGAGTTTCAGGAAACGCGACAGGTCAGCTCGAAAGTGCGGCGGCGTTGGGCTGTGGCCGGTGGTGTCTGTCTGTTGCTGCTGGCGGCCGACACGGCGGCTTGGTGGGTCGCGTGCGGTCAAGTCGAAGCGGGATTGGGGCAGGCGATCGGTGCGGCTGGCCGGGATGGTTGGACGGTGACGGCGGGGGAGACGCGGTGGCGCGGCTGGCCACTGGCGGCTTTGGTGGAGCGTGCGGCGGTTTCGGTTCGGGGCGACGCGATGGTCTTTCCGGCCGGTTTAGCTTGGTCGGCCGAGCGGATGGCGTTCAGGGTGAGCGCGTGGGCGCCGACGCGGCTGGATGTGGCGGTGTCTGGGCAGCAGACGCTTGCGGTTGATGGGTCGGAAGCCGTCGGGGTGCGGGCGGCGCGGTTCGACGTCGCGATCGATCTGCGGGGGCAGGCGCCGGCGCGGGCGAGCCTGGCCGGGGTGGAGGCGACGCTGCCGGGCGGGGTGTTGGGGGCGGAGCGACTGGCGGTCGAGTTGTTGCCGGGGGCGGTGGCGGTATCGGCTGCGGTCGTGACCTTGCCTGGGGCGCGGATTCCGGCGATCGAGACGGTGCGGTTCACGGCCGGGGTGTCGCCGGCGCTGGTGGCGCGGGAGAGTGCGGCGGCGTGGCGGGATGCGGGCGGCCGGGTCACGGTGGTGGATGGGTCGGTGCGGTGGGCGGGTCTGGCGGCGACGGGCAGCGGGTCGGGCGGGTTGGATGGGGCGTTGCAGCCGGAGGGGGATTTGAGCGTGGCTGCGACCGGGGCGCCGGCGCTGTTGGACGCGCTGGCGCAGGCCGGGGTGATGGCTCCGGCGGCGGCGGTGGCGGCCAAGGCGGTGTTGTCGATCCTGGCGGCGCCGGCCCGGGGTGGGCCGGTTCCGCTGCCGGTCTCGTTACGTGGTGGGCTTTTGACCGTTGCTGGAATTGGGCTGGTCCGGTTCGCTCCGCTCGCTTGGGATTAAGCCTGCTTCGCTCCGCTCGCTTGGGATTAAGCCTGCTTCGCTCCGCTCGCTTGGGACTGAATTCGCGGGGGCGACGGTTTCCGCCGTTTTGGCGCGGGTTGCGCGTCGGCTGGACCGGGGGCCGTTTCCGGACGGGTCGGCGAGGACGTTGGCGGGGATCTCGACATGCGGGGTGAGCGGGTCGAGGGATGCCGGCACGGCGGCGGCGTGGGCGGCGGCGAGTTGGCGTTGCAGGCTTTCGATTTCGTGCTGCAGGCGGGCGAGTTCGCCGGCGTCGGCGTTCGGTGCCGCGGGCGCGATGACGACCCGCTCGGGTGAGGAAGCAGTTAAGTCGGGGGCCGGGTCTTGGTCGGTTGCGTCGCCGGGCCGGTGGAAGGGGTTCCACATGCTGATGGCGCGCTCGAACATGGCGATGTTCTGACGGTTCATCTCCTCGACGCCCATGGGCAGGAAGGGGCTGATGGTGCGTTCCATCACTTGCCGCATCTGCTGCTGCTGGCGGGCGAAGCTGGACATGGTATGTTCGAGGTAGCGGGGGACGACGCCTTGCAGGTTGCCGCCGTATAGGCCGATGAGTTGGCGCAGGAAGGCGGTGGGGAGCATGGCGCTGCCCTTGCTTTCCTCTTCGACGATGATCTGGGTAAGGACGCCGCGGGTGATGTCATCGCCGGACTTGGCGTCGTAGACGACGAAGTCGCGGCCAGCGCGGATCATCTCGGCGAGGTTGTCGAGGGTGATGTAGCTGGATGTCTCGGTATTGTAGAGGCGGCGGTTCGCGTATTTCTTGACGACAACGATCGCTGCGGCCGGGGTGTCCGGCGCGGACGGCGGAGCGGGCGGATTGGCAGCCATGATAACCTCGGGAGTGTCTCGTGCCAGACCTTATCACGCAGGCTCAGCATGAACGCCAGAGCCGCGGCACCGGTTGCGCCGGCGGAGTCGGCGGAGTCGGCGGAGCGGGTATGGGTCGACTGGGTGACGATCCTGCAGAGCGAGTGGGCGGCGCTGGCGGTGGACCGGGAGGCGCAGGAGGAGGTGCAGCGGGGCGTCGACTGGTGGGCGGCGCAGGCGATCGCGGGGCGTGACGCTGCTGGCGCCGGGTCGGCTGGACCTGCCGGGGCCGTTGCGGCGGAGGGGGCCTCGCCCGCTTTGGCTGCACCTGGCGCCGGAAAGGCTGGAACGGGGAGCGGCGCTGCCGAAGGACCCGGCGGGGCTCGACCCCGTGCTGCTCGCCGGGATCGCCGCGTATCGGCGGCATCCGTATCAACGCGCGCTGGCGGACCCGGCGACGATCTGGGCGGAGGGTGAGAGCCGGCTGCTCGATTATGGCGGGAAGGGCCGGACGGTGTTGTTCGTGCCAAGCCTGGTGAACCGAGCGTATGTGTTGGACCTGTTGCCGGATCGGTCGCTGTTGCGGTGGCTGGCGGCGGGCGGGGTTCGGCCGGTGCTGCTGGATTGGGGGTGGCCGGGGCCGGTCGAGCGGGGCACAGGGTTGGGGGACCTGATCAGCGGGCGGCTGGAGCGGGCACTGCTTGCGGTGGCGCGGCCGCGGTCGCCGGTGGTGGTGGCCGGGTATTGCATGGGCGGGCTGCTGGCGCTGGCGCTGGCGCTGCGGCGGCCGGAACGGGTGAAGGCGCTGGCGCTGCTGGCGACGCCTTGGGATTTCCATGCGGCGGACGCGGCAGGCGCGATGCGGCTGGGCGCGAAGATGGCGGCGTTGGAGCCGGTGATGGCGGCGAGCGGGACGCTGCCGATCGACATGCTGCAGACGTTGTTCGCGTCGGTCGAGCCCGGGTCGGTGGCGGCGAAGTTCCGTCGGTTCGCAGGGTCCGATCCGTCGAGCAGGGCGGCGCGGGATTTCGTGGCGATCGAGGATTGGCTGAACGACGGCGTGCCGCTGGCGGCGCCGGTGGCGCGCGAGGTGTTCGGCGGGTGGTATCGGGAGAACCGGCCTGGTCGGGGGGTGTGGTGCGTCGATGGGCAGGCGGTGGTGCCGGAGGCGGTGCGCTGCCCGACGTTCGTGGCGGTGCCTGGGCGGGACCGGATCGTCCCGCCCAGCAGCGCCCTGCCCCTCGGTCAGCGCATAGCGGGGGCGGTGGTGCACCAGCCGGGTGCGGGTCACGTGGGGATGGTGGCCGGGCCGCGGGCGGAGGCGTCGCTGTGGCAGCCGTTGCTGGACTGGTTGCGGGGGCTTTGAGTGTCTATCTGGTGGGGAAGAATTAGGGAGACCCAGCATGGAAGACGTCGTCATCGTATCGGCCGCGCGCACGCCGGTCGGCAGCTTCAACGGGGTGTTCGGCGGGGTCGCCGCGCACGTGCTGGGGGCGGAGGCGCTGCGGGCGGCGATGGAGCGGGCCAAGCTCGATCCGGGCGAGGTGGACGAGGTGATCCTGGGTCAGGTGCTGACGGCGGCGCAGGGGCAGAACCCGGCGCGGCAGGCGGCGCGGGCGGCGGGGATCGCCGACAGTGCGACGGCGTTCGGGGTCAATCAGGTGTGCGGCTCGGGGCTGCGGACGGTGGCGCTGGCGGCGCAGCAGATCCGGAGCGGGGAGAGCGAGGTCGTGCTGGCCGGCGGGCAGGAGAGCATGAGCCAGTCGACGCATGCGGCTTATTTACGGCAGGGCACGAAGATGGGCGATCTCGGGTTGATCGACACGATGATCAAGGATGGGCTGTGGGACGCGTTCCACGGCTATCACATGGGCACCACGGCGGAGAACGTGGCGACCAAGTATCAGATCACGCGGCAGCAGCAGGACGCGTTCGCGGCGGCGAGCCAGCAGAAGGCGAGTGCGGCGCAGAAGTCGGGCAAGTTCAAGGACGAGATCGTGCCGGTGACGATCAAGGGCCGCAAGGGCGACACGGTGGTGTCCGACGACGAGTATATCCGGCATGATTCGACGGTCGAGGGGATGGCGCGGCTACGGCCGGCGTTCTCGAAGGACGGCACGGTGACGGCGGGCAATGCGAGCGGCATCAACGACGGGGCGGCGGCGCTGGTGGTGATGTCTGCCCGCGAGGCCGAGCGGCGGGGCCTCAAGCCGCTGGCGCGGATCGCGAGCTTTGCGACCGCCGGCGTGGACCCGGCGATCATGGGCACGGGTCCGATCCCGTCGTCGCGCAAGGCGCTGGAGCGGGCGGGCTGGGCGGCGTCGGAGCTGGACCTGATCGAGGCCAACGAGGCGTTCGCGGCGCAGGCGTGCGCGGTGAACAAGGATCTGGGCTGGGACCTGGAGAAGGTGAACGTCAATGGCGGGGCGATCGCGATCGGGCATCCGATCGGGGCGTCAGGGGCGCGTATCCTGACGACGCTGCTGTACGAGATGCAGCACCGGGACGCGCACAAGGGGCTGGCGACGCTGTGCATCGGCGGTGGCATGGGTGTCGCCATGTGCTTGGAGCGCGCTTAGCGTCAGGGGCCGATCTCGCGCAGGATGCGGGCCAGGTTCTTGCCGAGCTTGTCCAGGGCGGCATGCCGGGGGAGCAGGGCGAAGCGGGCGAGTTCGGGGATGAGGCGGCTGTCTTGCCAGCGCACCATGGCGGTGGAGGCCAGGGCGGCCGGTTCGGTGACCAGGACGCCGCAGGTGGTGGCTCGCGCAATTGCCATTCCGGTGCAACGGATCGTTGGCGTATCGTTGCCGCGACGGAGGGTCGGCGGTGGTGTTGGGCCGTGCGGCGTTGACGCGGGCGCTGGACGCGGAGTTGGCGCGCGCGACGGTTCGATGACGAGTCTGTGAAGCGGAGAGAGGCGTGGATCCCCCGGACAAGCCGGAGGATGAAGAGTATTGCACGGGAGCGTGTCGGTTCCCTTTGCGCGAGCGGGTTGCTAGTTCTGCAACCGAAGCGTAGGTGTGGCGGGCCGTTCCAAAACCGAGCAGGTTCCCCGGCGCCGGGGGAGAGGGTGGCCTCGGTGCTGCCCTCTTTCGGCTCCTCTCCGCTGGTCAGACGCCTGGGCGATGCGATAGCGTCGGGCACCGGCACGCAAGACCGGATCAGAGCGGGGAGACGGACGATGATCCTGAACGACGCGCAATTGGAGCAATTCCGGACCGAGGGCTATCTGTTCCTGCCGGAGCTGTTCACGCCCGAGGAGATCGCGGTGCTGCGGACCGAGGCGGAGGCGATCTACGCCAGCGATCGGCCGGAGATCTGGCGCGAGAAGAATGGGGCGCCGCGGACGGCGTTTGCCGCTCACACGTATAACGAGGCGTTCCGGCTGCTGTCGGCGCATCCGCGGATGATCGAGCCGATCGAGCAGATCTTCGGCGAGAAGCTTTACATGCACCAGTTCAAGATCAACGCGAAGTCGGCGTTCGCGGGCGAGGTCTGGCAGTGGCACCAGGATTACGGCACCTGGGCGCGCGACGATGGGATGCCGGAGCCGCGGGCGATGAACATCGCGGTGTTCCTCGACGAGGTGATGCCGATCAACGGTCCGCTGATGCTGGTGCCGCGCAGCTTCCAGGCGGGGGTGCTGGACGCCAAGCACGATTTGGAGACGACGTCGTATCCGCTGTGGACGCTGGACGAGGCGACGGTGACGCGGCTGGTGCAGGAGGGCGGGATCGTCTGCCCGACCGGCAAGCCCGGCGGGATGCTGCTGTTCCACGGCAACCTGGTGCATGGGTCGGCGGGGAACATCACGCCGTATCCGCGCAAGATCGTCTATCTGACGCTGAACGCGGTCTCCAACGCGATCCGGACGCCGACGCGGGCGGAGTATATCGCGCATACCGATTTCACGCCGATCGAGACGGTGCCGGACGATGCGTTGCTGCGGTATGCGCAATCGTATCGGCAGGCGGCGGAGTAGGCTCGGGCGATGAACCTGCATGCTTTGCTGCGGGCGCGGTCGACGCCGGTGCGGGTGGGGCTGATCGGGGCGGGGAAGTTCGGCTCGATGTTCCTGGCCCAGGTGCCGACGACGGCCGGGTTGGTGGTGTCGGCAATCGCCGACCTGGACCCGGCGCGGGCGCGGGCGGCGTGCCGGACGGTGGGGTGGGATGACGAGCGGATCGCCGCGTGCCGTTTCGTCGAGGACGGGCGGGCGTTGGCTTGCAGCGATGCGGTCGACGTGGTGATCGAGGCGACCGGGCATCCGGAGGCCGGGATCGTGCATGCGCGGGCTGCGATCGCGGCGGGCAAGCATGTGGTGATGGTCAACGTGGAGGCGGACGTGCTGGCCGGGCCGTTGCTGGCGCGCGAGGCGCGGTCGGCCGGGGTGGTGTATTCGCTGGCGTATGGGGATCAGCCGGCGCTGACGGCGGAGCTGGTGGATTGGGGCCGGGCGTGCGGGTTCGGCATCGTGGCGGCGGGCAAGGGGACGAAGTACCTGCCGGCCTATCACGCGGTCACGCCGGACGATGTGTGGGGGCATTACGGGCTGACGCCTGCGGAGGCGCGGGCGGCGGGGATGAATCCGCAGATGTTCAACTCGTTCCTGGACGGGACCAAGTCGGCGATCGAGATGGCGGCGATCGCCAATGCGACGGGGTTGGACGTGCCGGAGGGCGGGTTGGCGTTTCCGCCGTGCGGGATGGACGACCTGCCGCACGTGATGCGGCCGCGGTCGGCGGGCGGGTCGCTGGAGCGGGCGGGGATGGTCGAGGTGGTGTCGTCGCTCGAGCGGGACGGGCGGCCGGTGTTCCGGGATTTGCGCTGGGGCGTGTATGTCGTGCTGGAGGCGCCGAACGACTATGCGGCGGCTTGTTTCCGGCAGTATGGGCTGAAGACGGATGCGAGCGGGCGGTATGCGGCGATGTACAAGCCGTATCACCTGATCGGGCTGGAGCTGAATATCTCGGTGCTGTCGGCGGCGCTGCGCGGCGAGCCGACGGGGCAGCCGGATGGGTTCCGCGGCGACGTGGTGGCGGTGGCCAAGCGGACGCTTGCGGCGGGCGAGCGGCTGGATGGCGAGGGCGGCTACACGGTGTGGGGCCGGTTGATGCCGGGGGCGGCGAGCGTGGCTGCCGGGGCGTTGCCGATCGGGCTGGCGCACGGGGTGCGGCTGGTGCGGGCGGTGCCCGAGGGGTCGGTGGTGACGTGGGACGCGGTGGAGGCGCTGCGCGGGCCGGCGGCCGAGGCGCGGCGGGAGATGGAGCGGGCGTTCGCGCCGGTGCGCTCGCCCGAGACGGTTTGACGCCCGCACGGGCGGAGGCCGGCGCGCTGATGCGGGCGGAGATCACCGAGCAGCCGGCGGTGTGGGCGCGGCTGCTGGCGGGGCGCGCGGCGATCGCGGCGGTCGCGCGGCTTGTCGCGGCGGCGGGTCCGCGGTTCGTGCTGCTGGCGGCGCGGGGCACGTCGGACCATGCGGCGCTGTATGCGAAGTATTTGATCGAGATCCGGCTGGGGTTGCCGTGCGGGCTGGTATCGCCGTCGACGCTGACGGCGTATGGGGCGCGGCCGGATCTGCGCGACGTGCTGCTGGTGGGGGTGAGCCAGTCGGGCGGGTCGCCCGACCTGGTGCGGACGGTCGAGGCGGGGCGGGCGGGGGGCGCGCTGACCTTGGCGGTGACGAACAATGCGGGCTCACCGTTGGCACAGGCGGCGGCGCTGCATGTGGATGTGGGCGCCGGGCCGGAGCGGGCGGTGGCGGCGACCAAGTCGTACACGGCGCAGTTGCTGGCGCTGTATGTGCTGGTGGAGGGGTGGCGGGGCTCGGGCGATGCGGCGGCGGGGCTGGCGGAACGGGGGGAGGCGACGGTGCGTCGAGCGGAGGTCGAGATGGCGGCGTGCGCGGCGCGGTATCGGTTCGCGCAGCGGATGGTGGCGACGGGGCGGGGGTATGGCTATCCGACGGCGCGGGAGGCGGCGCTGAAGTTGATGGAGACGAGCTACGTGTCGGCGCAGGCGTTCTCGGGGGCGGACCTGCTGCATGGCCCGGTGGCGATGCTGGACCAGCAGGTGCCGGTGCTGGCGGTGGTGCCGGAGGGGGTGGCCGGGGCGGCGATGGCGGCGGTGCTGCCGCGGGTGCGGGCGGCGGGGGCGGAGCTGTTCGTGGTCGGCACCGCGGCGGCGGTGGCGGCGGCCGATGGCGGGTTCGCGTTGCCGAGCGGGGGCGACGAGGCGCTGTCGCCACTGCTGGAGATCCTGCCGCTGCAGTGGCTGGCGCTGTATCTGGCGGTGGCGCGGGGCGAGGATCCGGATGCGCCGCGCGGGCTGCGCAAGGTGACCGAGACGGTATGAGCGCCCGGGTGCTGGCGGTGCCTCGCCTGTTGTTGCCGGGCGGGCGGTGGGGCGGGCCGGCGGCGGTGGTGATCGAGGCGGGCCGCATTGGCCGGGTTGCGGCCGGGGCGCCGGCAGGGGCGGAGGTGTTGACGGGTGGGGCGCTGACGCCGGGGCTGCTGGACATCCACAATAACGGGGCGTTCGGGGTGGATTTCGCTACCGTGGACGCAAAGGGATGGGGGCGGGTGCTGGGCGGGTTGGCGCGGCGCGGGGTGACCGCGGTGCAGCCGACGGTGATCACGGCCCCGCTGCCCGACCTGCTGGACGCGCTGGCGCGGATCGAGTCGGCGCCTGTGGTGCGGCATGGCGCGCGGGTGCTGGGGGTGCATCTCGAGGGCCCGTTCCTGTCGCCTCTGCGGCGGGGGGCGCATCGGGCGGATTGGCTGCAGGCGCCGAGCGAGGCGGCGCTGGATGCGTTGCTGGGGCATCCAGCGGCGCGGGCGCTGCGGACGGTGACGCTGGCGCCGGAGGTCGCGGGCGGGATGGCGGCGGTGCGGCGGCTGCGGGCGGCGGGGGTGGTGGTGTCGATCGGGCATTCGGATGCGACGGCGGACGAGGCGTTCGCGGCGGCGGCGGCGGGGGCTGGCATGGTGACGCACCTGTTCAACGCGATGAGCCCGCTGGGGAATCGGGCGCCGGGGGTGGTGGGGGCGGCGCTGACGGATGAGCGGTTGTGGTGCTGCCTGATCGTGGATGGGCAGCATGTCGACAATGTGGCGTGCCGGCTGGCGTTCCGGGCGGCGGCGGGGCGGGTGATCGCGGTGACGGATTCGATTTTGGCGGCCGGGCTGGTGGCGGGGACGCGGACGGTGTTCGGGGGGATGCCGGTGGCGTTGGACGCGGACGGGCTGTGCCGGCGGACGGACGGGACGATCTCGGGGGCGGGGATCGTGCTGGACGAGGGGGTACGGCGGATGATCGCAGCGGGGATCGCGCCGGGGGCAGTGCTGCGGGCGGCGACTGAGGCGCCGGCGATGGCGCTGGGGCGGGCGGATCTGGGGCGGATCGCGGCCGGTGCGGCGGCGGACCTGGTGTGGTGGGACGAGGAGTGGCGGCCTCGCCGGGTGTGGATCGGGGGGGCGGAGGTTCCGGCGGGATAGCGGCGGGCGAAGGCGTGGATGGCCCGGACAAGCCGGGCCATGACGGTGGACATTCTGCCGCCATCCTTGGCGGATTCGGGGCGGCGCGCGATGACGCGGGATCGAGCGCCGATGGTGCTATCGGTTGGTCTACCGGGAGGATGGGAACAGATGTCCGACTACACGCTCTATTACTGGCCGCTGCCGTTCCGCGGGCAGTTCGTGCGGGCTGTCCTGGCCTATGCCGGGAAGAGCTGGACCGAGGGGGACAAGGCCGCGATCCTGCGGTTGATGACCGGGCCGGTGGCCGACATGCCGGTGCCGTTCATGGGGCCGCCGCTGCTGATCGACAAGAACGCGGACTTCGCCATCGCCGAGATGCCGGCGATCGTGCTTTATCTGGGCGAGACGCTGGGGCTGATGCCGTCCATGCCGACGCTGCGCGCGCTGACGATGAAGACGGTCAACGACGCCAACGACGTGATCGACGAGATCACGCTGCAGGGCGGGCGGCAGATGTGGACGGAGAAAAGCTGGCAGGAGTTCGTTCCGCGGCTGAAGCGGTGGATGTCGTTGTGGGAGGAGACGGGCCGCCGGCACGGGCTGACGGCGAAGGGCGGGTTCCTGCTCGGTGGCGCGGGGCCGGGGATCGCCGACATCGTGACGGCGACGCTGTGGTCGACGATCACCGAGCGGTTCGGGGTGGTCGAGGCGATGCTCGAGGCGGCGGCACCGATGATTGCGGGGCTGTCGCGGCGGGTGTCTGCGCTGCCGCCGCTGGCCGAACTGGCTGCGACGGCGAGGCGCGATTACGGGGACGGCTATTGTGGCGGGCAGATCGAGGCGTCGTTGCGCAAGGTTTTGGGCGCGTGAGTCGCGCGCGAGACAGGCAGTGAGATGTCGGCCATTGTTCCTGCACAGGTGGAAGGATTTGCGGTGACACGTGGCGTCGTCGGGGTTTTGTTGATGCTCGGTCGGGGCGGCAGGCTTCGGCGACGGCTTATTTCGTGGGCGAGCGGGACCTGCCGTGGTGGGCGGTGCGTTTCTCGATCGTGGCGACCGAGACCAGCACGTCGACGGTGATCGCGGTGACGGGGGTGGCGTATCTGGGCGCGTTCGGCTTCGTCGAGCTTGCGGGCCGCTGAGATGGCGGCGTGGTCGCTCGGACTGATGACGGGGACGGTGCTGGACGGGAATATCGACATCGCGCTGCTGCGGACGGACGGCGTGGCGGTGGAGGCGTTCGGGGCGTGGACGCTGGCCGAGTATCCGGCGGCGACGCGGGCGCTGCTGGCCGAGGCGCTGGAGGCGGCGCTGGCGTGGCAGTTCGAGGGGCCGGAGCCTTCGGTGTTCGGCGTGGCCGAGGCGGCGCTGACGCGGGACCAATCGGCGGCGGTGCTGGCATTGCTGGCCGAGCAGGGGATCGCGGCGGCCGAGGTGGCCTCGATCGGGTTCCATGGGCAGACGGTGCTGCATCGGGCGCCGCGTCCGGGCCGGGCCGGGGCGACGCGGCAGCTGGGCGACGGGGCGGCGATGGCGGCGATGACGGGGATCACGGTGGTGCATGATTTCCGCAGCGCCGACGTGCGTGCGGGCGGCCAGGGGGCGCCGCTATCGGCGAGCTATCACGCGGCGCTGCTGCAGCGGAGCGAGCTCGGGCCGGAGACGGCGGTGTTGAACCTGGGCGGGGTGGCGAACGTCACCTGGCGCGGGCGGGATGGGGCACTGGTCGCGTTCGACACCGGCCCGGCCAACGCGCCGATCAACGATTGGGTGGGGCGGCACACCGGCGCGGCGATGGATTTCGACGGCGCGCTGGCTCGGGCCGGGCAGGTGGACGAGGAGCGGCTCGCGCGATTGCTGCGGCATCGCTATCTGGCAGCGGCGTTTCCGAAGTCGCTGGATCGGTTCGACTTTCCGGCCAGCATGGCGGACGGTTTGAGCCTCGAGGATGGGGCGGCGACGCTGACCGCGTTCACCGCCGGGGCGGTCGGGCGCGGGCTGGATCTGTTGCCGCAGCGGCCGACGCGGCTGGTGGTCTGCGGCGGCGGGCGCAAGAACGGAGCGCTGATGGACGCGCTGCGGCGGGGGGCGGCGGTCGAGCCGGTGCTGGCCGAGGATGTCGGCTGGCGCGGGGACGCGATCGAGGCGGAGTGTTTCGCGTTCCTTGCCGCGCGGACTCTGCGGGGTCTGCCGATCAGTTTTCCGAGCACGACCGGGGTGCCGGCGCCGATGTCCGGGGGGTGGGTGACGGCGCCGCCAGAGCATTTTTCGAGCCGATTGGCTCGGGAGTAGTGCTCTAGTTCATTGATAAAAAGAGTGCACTCCCCTGCCCTGCGGTTCAGGGAAACAGGCCGCGCAGCTTCTTGCCGGCCCGCACTTTTTCGACGCCGACCGCCATGGCGGCCATGCGGTTGGACACGCGGCGCTCCTTGGCCCGGCGCTGCACCTGGGTGAAGGCGCCGTCGAGCAGGTGCTCGAGCCGGTCGTTCACCTCCGCCTCGGTCCAGAACAGGCGCTGCAGATCCTGCACCCATTCGAAGTAGCTGACGATCACGCCGCCCGAGTTGCACAGGATGTCGGGGATGACGAACAGCTCGTCGCGGCGGCGGTCCAGCACTTCGTCCGCGTCGGGGGTGACCGGCCCGTTGGCGCCTTCGGCCAGGATGCGGCAGCGCAGGCGGGGCGCGTTGTCCGCCGTGATCACCCGTTCCATCGCCGCCGGCACCAGCACGTCGCATGGCTGCTCCAGCAGCTCGGCGCCGCCGATCGCGGCCGCGTTGGTGAAGCCGGCCAGCACGCCGTGGGCGGCGACGTGGCGTTCGATCGCGTCGAGCGGCAGGCCGGCGGGGTCGAACAGGGCGGCGGTATGGTCGCTGACGCCGGTGATGGTCATGCCGTAGCGCCGGGCCAGGGTGTAGGCAGATACGCTGCCGACGTTGCCGAAGCCCTGGACGATGGCGGTGCCGCCGCCCAGGGTGAGGCCGATCGCGTCGGCGGCCCGGTTGACCAGGTGGGCGACGCCGCGGCCGGTGGCTTCGCGCCGCCCCTCGGTGCCGCCGAGGCTGACCGGCTTGCCGGTGACGATCTCGTTGACCGCGTGGCCCTGATACATGGAGTAGGTGTCCATGAACCAGGCCATCACCTGCTCGTTGGTGCCCATGTCGGGTGCCATGATGTCGGTCTGCGGGCTGACGAAGGGGATCATCTCCTGCATGTAGCGGCGGCTGACGGATTCGAGCTCGCGGCGGGAGAGCGTTGGCGGATCGCAGGCGACGCCGCCCTTGGCGCCGCCATAGGGCAGCCCGGCCAGCGCGCATTTCCAGCTCATCCAGATCGCCAGCGCCGCCACCTCGCCCACGTCGAGGTTGGCCGAGAAGCGGGTGCCGCCCTTGGTCGGGCCGAGCGTCAGGTGGTGCTGGACGCGGTAGCCCTGGAACACCTCGGTGCGGCCGTCATCCATGTTGATAGGGATTGACACCGCTACGGCGCGCTTGGGGTAGAGCAGGCGGGCGCGCTCGTTGTCGGGGATCTCGAGGTGATCCGCGGTCAGGCTGAACTGCTGGGCCGCCATCTCGAAGACGGGCCCTGTGTAGATGGTCATGTGGCTGCCCTTCCCAGGGGTCTACTGTCTTAATCCGCCGCTGCGATCGTCGCCAGACTCCGTCAGTCGATCATCATGAGCTGGGCGTTGCCGCCGGCGGCGGTCGTGTTGGTGCTGACCGAACGTTCCTGGACCAGCCATTCCAGCTTGTAGGTGCCATCGGGCCTGGCTTGGTAGACCGGCACGATCCGGCCCTCGCGCCGCGCCATCGCCTGAGCGACGGCGAGGAGGTCGTCGGGCGTGCCGCTGAAGAGCACGGCGGCCAGATCCTCGCGCGGCGGCTGCTCGGCCTCGCGGAGGAAATCGGCCAGGGCGGCGGGACGCGCGGGCAGGAAGCGGAGCGTTCCGGCGGCGACCAGCGCCCGGTTGCCGGTCGCCAGGACCGAGCCGATCTGGCGCAGCAATTCGGCCTGGTCGGCGGCCACGCACAGCACCGCGCCGCGCGCGATGGTTGCGTAGAGATTGCGTTCGCCGACCGGGCCGGGCAGTTCCTGCTCCAGGCCGACCGGGGTTGCGGCGAGGTCGGCGGCCAGGCGTGCGGCGGCGTCGACCAACCCGGCGGCGGACAGCAATTCCCCCCAGAGGCGCGCCGCATCCGGCCCATGACCCGGCGGCAGGCCGGTGCCCGGCGGGCCCTGCGCCAGCAGCCGGCGCAGGTAGAGCGGGCCGCCGGCCTTGGGGCCGGTGCCGGACAGGCCGTGGCCGCCGAAGGGCTGCACGCCGACCACGGCGCCGACCAGGTTGCGGTTGACGTAGACGTTGCCCGCGGCTGCCTGTGCCGTCACGCGGGCGATCGTTTCGTCGATGCGGCTGTGGACGCCGAAGGTCAGGCCGTAGCCGGTGGCGTTGATGGCTGCGAGCAGGCCGTCCAGCGCGTCGCGACGGAAGCGGAGCACGTGCAGCACGGGGCCGAACACCTCCCGCTGCAGCGCGGCCAGGTCGGTCAGCTCGATGATGGTGGGGGCGACGAAGGTGCCGGCCGCGCAGGCGGCGGGAAGCTTCGCCCGGTGGACGCGATGTCCGGCCGCCTGCATCGCGGCGACGTGCGCCTCGATCCCGGCGCGGGCCTCGGCCGAGATGACGGGTCCGATATCGGTGCAGAGGCGGTCGGGGTTGCCGACCGAGAGTTCGGCCAGGGCGCCCTGCAGCATCGTCATGGTGCGGTCGGCGACGTCCTCCTGCAGGCAGAGGACGCGCAATGCGCTGCAGCGCTGCCCGGCGCTGTCGAAGGCGGAGACGAGGACGTCGGCCACGACCTGTTCGGCGAGCGCGGAGCTGTCGACCACCAGCGCGTTCTGTCCGCCCGTTTCGGCGATCAGGGGCACGGGGGTGCCGTCCGGGTTCAGGCGCCGGGCCAGGCCGCGCTGGATCAGCCGGGCGACGTCCGTCGAGCCGGTAAACACCACTGCGCGGATGCGGGCGTCGGCCACCAGGCGGGCGCCGATGTCGCCCTGCCCGGGCAGGAGTTGCAGGACGTCGTCCGGGATGTCCGCCTGGTGCAGCAGCGCCACGGCCTGGGCGGCGATCAGCGGCGTCTCCTCGGCGGGCTTGGCCAGGACGCTGTTGCCGGCGGCCAGGGCGGCGGCGACCTGGCCGGTGAAGATGGCGAGCGGGAAGTTCCATGGCGAGATGCACGCGACCGGGCCGAGTGGGCGGTGGTTGCCGGGCGCGAGGGTGGCGATGGCCTGGGTGGCGTAGTAGCGCAGGAAGTCGACGGCTTCGCGCAGTTCGGCCACCGCATTGGCGAACGACTTGCCGGCTTCGCGCACGATCAGGCCGAGCAGCACCGGCATGCGGGCCTCCAGCAGGTCGGCGGCGCGGAGCAGGCAGGCGGCGCGCTGGGCCGGCGCGGTCGCCTGCCAGGCGGGTGCGGCGGCCTCGGCGCGGGCCAGGGCGGCGTCGACCTGTTCCGCCGTCGCTTCGGTCACGTGGCCGACGAGGTCGTCGCGCTCGGCGGGGTTGCGCACCTCCTGCCATGGGCCGCCGTCGCTGCAAGCGGGCGTGGCGATCCAGGTCTCTGCCGCGCTCTGCCGTAGTGCGATGGCGAGTTCGGCCAGATGCTGCTCGTTGCTGAGGTCAAAGCCGGCAGAGTTGGTCCGGGCGGGCGCGAACAGGTCGCGCGGCAGGGCAATGCGGGGATGCGGGGCGCCGACCGGGTGGCTTGCGGCGGCGATGCGCACCGGGTCGGCGGCGAGCTCGGCCACGGTGACGGCCGGGTCTTGGATGCGGTTGACGAAGGAGGAGTTGGCGCCGTTCTCCAGCAGCCGGCGCACGAGGTAGGCGAGCAGCGTCTCGTGGGTGCCGACGGGGGCGTAGATGCGGGCGGGGCGGGCGAGCTTGTCGTGGCCGACGACTTCCTCGTAGAGCGGCTCGCCCATGCCGTGCAGGCATTGGAACTCGTAGTCGCCGGGTCGGAACGGAGCGGCTGCCATGCTGTGGATGGCGGCGACGGTGTAGGCGTTGTGGGTGGCGAATTGCGGGAACACCGCTTCGGGTGCGGCGAGCAGCATGCGGGCGCAGGCGAGGTAGGACACGTCGGTATGGATCTTGCGGGTGAAGACGGGGAAGCCTTCGAGCCCGTCGACCTGGGCGCGCTTGATCTCGCTGTCCCAGTAGGCGCCCTTGACCAGGCGGACCATCAGGCGGTGTCGGCTGCGGCGGGCCAGGTCGATCATCCAGTCGAGCACGAAGGGCGCGCGCTTCTGGTAGGCCTGGACGACGAAGCCGATCCCGTCCCAGCCGGCCAGCGCCGGGTCGAAGCAGAGCGCCTCGAGCAGGTCGAGCGAGAGGTCGAGGCGGTCGGCTTCCTCGGCGTCGATGTTGAGACCGATATCGTACTGCCGCGCCAGCGCCGCCAGGCTCTGCACCCTGGGCCACAACTCGGCGGTGACGCGCGCGCGTTGCAGGCGGGTGTAGCGCGGGTGCAGCGCCGAGAGCTTGATGGAGATGCCGGGTCCTTCGACGATGCCGCGCCCGGCCGAGGCTTGGCCGATGGCGTGGATGGCGGTCTCGTAGTCGCGGTGGTAGCGGGCCGCGTCATCGGCCGTGGTCGCCGCCTCGCCGAGCATGTCGTAGGAGTAGCGGAAGCCGCGCGCCTCGAGCCTGCGGGCGTTCCGCAGGGCCTCGTCGATGGTCTGTCCGGTGACGAACTGCTGGCCCATCATGCGCATCGCCATGTCGACGCCCTTGCGGATCACCGGCTCGCCGCCGCGCGCGATCAGGCGGGTGAGGGCGGCGCCGAGGCCGGCCTCGTTGACGCTGCCGGTCAGCTTGCCGGTGACGACCAGGCCCCAGGTGGCGGCGTTGACGAACAGGGACGCGGAGTGGCCGAGATGGCCGAGCCAGTCGCCGGTGCCGATCTTGTCGCGGATCAGGGTGTCGCGCGTTTCCCGGTCCGGAATACGCAGCAGGGCTTCGGCCAGGCACATGAGAGCGACGCCCTCCTGGCTGGAGAGGTCGTATTCGCGCACCAGCCCCTCGACCGCGCCGCGTGTGCCCTTGGCCCGCAGCGCCTCGACCAGCGAGGTCGCGGTGCGTGTGGCCGCGGCGGCGATGTCGGGCGGCAGGGTCGCGGCGGCGATCAGGGCGGTGACGCAGCCGGGCTCGGGCGCGCGGTAATGCCGGGTGATCGCCTCGCGCAGCGGCGGTTGATGCTGCACGTCGGCGGAAAAGACGCTGAACGGCAGCGGGGCTGGGGCATCGGCGGGCATGGGGCGTCCCTCGACGACGGTGGTCACGGGAGCGATTGCCGGTGGATGCGACCACCCTGCATCACCAGCGGGATGTTGCGGTCGGGATGCGCCAGGATCGAGACGTCGTCGAGCGGGTTGCCGTCGACGACGATGAGGTCGGCCAGGGCGCCGGGCGCGACGATGCCGAGCCGCCCCTCCCAGCCGATCAGCCGGGCCGCGATCGTGGTGGTGGAGGCGATGATCTCGGCGGCCGGGAGCACGCGGGCGCGGATGGCGAACTCCTCGCTCTGCCGCACCTGGGTCTCGCCCAGCAGGTCGGTGCCGAACGCCATGGTAAGTCCAGCATCGCGCATGATGGACAGGCTGTCCATGCCCGCCGCGCGGACGTCCTCGATCTTGGCGATGGAGACGGGCGGCAGGCCGTAGGCGGGGCCGTCTTGGGCCAGCGCCTCGTAGGTCACCAGCGTCGGCACCGCTACCGCGCCGGACGCGGCGGCCAGGGTGGCCGTTTCGGCGTCGATCAGGTTGCAGTGCTCGAGCGAGTGGACGCCGCATTCGACGGCGCGGCGGATGGCGGCGGCGGTGTAGACATGCGCCGACACGTAGGTCTGCGCGTCCTGGGCCTCCTCGACGATCGCCGTACCGCGAGACCGGCTTTCTGCTGCCGCCGTCGGTGGACGAGTGGCTGCCGGAACGACCTCTGGCTCGGTTTGTGGTGGAAGTTGTCGAGGGGCCGGATTTGCGTTCGATGACCGGCAGCTACCGTGGTTCGGGCGAGGCTTCCCATCACCCGCAATTGCGGGCCGAGGTGGCCGACCTGATGGCGAAGGCCGAGGCAGCCGATCAGGCGGATGTGCCGGATGGAATGTCGATCCCCGAGGAACTGGCGCGGCGCGAGCAGCGTTTGGCGGCGATTGCGCGGGCAAAGGCCACGATCCAGGCGCGGGCGAAGCAGCGACATGCGCGCGAGCAAGCCGAGCATGACGCCCAGAGAGCACAGCGGCAGCCAAGACGGCGACCACTGGAAAGAAGCCCAGCGGTCGCGTGCCCCAGCCGCCGGTCGAGGGACCGCTTCCTACCGATCAGGTCAACCTGACCGATGAAGAGAGCCGCGTCATGCCGGTGGCGGGCGGCGGGTTCGAGCAGTGCTACAACGCGCAGGCAGTGGTCGCGGCGGGCAGCCTGTTGGTGATCGCAGCCGATGTGGTGCAGGCGCCGAACGACAAGCAGCAGCTCGAGCCCGCCGTCGCCGCAGAACCCTGCGCCGCTTGCGGCGATGCGCCATCGGCTCAAGACGCGCCAGGGCAAGCAGCGCTATGCTCTGCGCAAGCAAACGCCCGAACCGGTGTTCGGCGTCATCAAGTCGG
>JAABUL010003319.1_pt1 | contig 24183 bp, 16 predicted proteins | sample 5559151 | NCBI WGS metagenome assembly JAABUL01 (sample SAMN10711876, study PRJNA513368) | rock metagenome | isolation source: Antarctica rocks | place: Antarctica: Victoria Land, Pudding Butte sud | reverse complement strand
CAAGGGTTTCAGCTTCGCACATCTTCAAGAAGCCTTCCTCATCGCCCTACTGTCGATCGTTTAGACGCTGCGTCACGAACCTGGTCAAATCCGATGCTTCAGGAATTTCCACATCCAATGGTCTCGCGTCGAATACTGTGTGGTATGCGATTAGCAAGCAGGTCCGAACGCTACGCAAAGAGATGAAAGACAGCCGGAAAAGTGTAGAAGATTCCGAGAAGAATAGCATATTGAGCGACGCTCGTTTAAACTCCGCTTGCTCGACTGGGTTTAGACTTTCAAGGTAGCGTTTTGGTTATTAACACTTCGTTCCTGCGAGGAATGCACTCCCCTCCTGCAGGATCTCAGCTCCTTCCGTTGGGCTGCACCCTTTTGGCCTGAGAAGTCCATTATAAGTCCTCTGAGAATGATGGTAAAGTACTCGCATTTTGTCTGATGCTTTCCTTACACAGTCTAGATATTTATAATTGATAAAGCCATCCTCACGCTAGTCGTTGAAGATTCTAGATTTCAAACGTCCCAAGCTCCCCTTACTTAGTCTGTCGATCCCGAAAGACTTCCAAACCAAGCCTTCACCCGTTTTCGTGACGTTCCGTTTGTATTTGAAAGATATATTTCTACATCGCAGCCCTAATGGTCTCATACGTGGCGCACAAATTGATAGACGATTGTGGCCCTCGCGTCTCCAACGGCCATTGCTTTCCTACCTAGGACAGCGATCGCCTTTGAAATTTAGCGTAATACCCTCGCGCGGCGCATCTTCATTTCCCAGACCAACAAAGGGGTCTCGTGCAATTCCTATTACGTGGTCTCTGACGGCGTATAAACCTTCGTGCCCGAGTTCGGGCCGCCCCTTCTACCGTGCCGACAATACCATCGGCTTGCTCTTGGACTACTACATCTTGGAGTCACAACCTCCCGTGCCTTACGGCATGCTTAGAACATATCGTTCGTCATGCGTAGATGCCGCCTAGCTCTGTTGCGAAGCTTGCTTATGTTCACACGCGGGAAGGCGTGCGGGAGAATTTGAGGTGCTGGTCCAATGCCTGTTGACTCCGGAAAGAGCGATCGCAGTCGCTACAATTGAATGTTAGCGCGTGAGCAGGGGAATCAAGGTGCTGGTCCAATGCCTGTTGACTCCCAAAAGAGCGATTGCAGTCGTCGCAGTCGTATTCCGGAGCGTGCGCGGGGGCATTGTTGAGGTGCTGGTCCAATGCCTGTTGACTCCCGAAAGAGCGGTCGCAGTCGTTACAATTGAATGCTGGCGCGTGAGCAGGGGAATTGAGATGCTGTTGTAACGATTGTCTCCCATTGAAGTGCCTGTCACAGGTAGCGCAACAATGAGACATGTTCAAGATCCGGTCAGACATAGAAAGACACTGATGCGTAGACAGAGGAGACAGCAACAGTCAACAAGGTGAAAGCGGTAAGAATGTTGCTGCGAGGCTTTACCCCGCCGCGGAACGGCTTCGCTTGGCTGACGGCTGCAATGTTGAGTGTCCTACCAGGTACAAATTGTTTTCATAGACTTGATTAGTTGGCAGGCAAACATAGGAAGGTCAACGTGCGAGCCAATGATCGGGCACCCATCCCCGGTTCCGTCCCAGGAGGTAAAACCTATACCATATCCGTTGCTGCATGTCACGCGCGTTACGTTGTGATATATCATGTAGAACGCTATTATCACAATTCCGAGTATTTTATGATTACTGATAGAATTCTGATAAGGTTACGCCCAGCCATTATCCTAGTACGTCTAGATGAAGGCCCGATCACAGTCCAAGTCCTGACTCCAGTCACGACTGACAAGCCCAAGCATGGGACTCGAGACACCGCCAAGATTAAGAAACCGAATTGATGATTTCCAGAATCTGCCCATGACTTAACGCCAGACAATAGAATGTGTGTGGTTAGAGTATAGTACGTTTCACGCTTCGAATACGTTGTTATTGAAGTCTCATCTAGTCCGATCAAATGTCATAGCATTGCCCCTCAACAACCAGATCGTATGCGAGGACTCTTGCATATTGCACAAATGCGGGCTCACGTAGGGGTTCCCAATCCCGTATCAACCCAATCGCCCACGAGGGTCCACGGCTCCTTGTCATCATTTTGTTATTCCTTCGTCTCCTTTAAAAGCCCTTGTTTGTTACAGTCGTTAGGAAAGGTCATCTAGATTTACTACTACCCTCTGTACAACGGAGGACTCTTTTCACACTAGTCGTTCGTGATTTTGCTGGTTTCTAGTTTACTTAGACGCGCCCTTCCATCACGTTGCTGTACATAATTCTTAATTCACACGGAAATAGACATTCTAACTTTGCGCTAATCCTTTGTAGCGCAAATTAGCAGCGTGCTATGGAGCGAGATAGAAAAAGACCTATATGTGTCCCGACATGGCGAGGTCCGAATTATAAGTCTCCTGCTAAAGTTGTCGTGAACGAGCGATACGCGGATTTTGGGGGCCCCAAAGATCACCTTGGGTGTAGACCACTTTAGGTGTACGCCACGGGTGGTGGTGTGAACCACGCCTCGAGGTGTAGACCACTTTGGGTGTACGTCACGACCGATGGTGTAGACCATTTTGGGTGTACGCCACGACTAGTGGTGTGAACCACGCCTCGAGGTGTAGACCATTTTGGGTGTACGCCACGGCTGGTGGTGTGAACCACGCCTCGAGTAGATCATTTTGGGTGTACGCCACGACTGGTGGTGTGAACCACGCCTCGAGGTGTAGACCACTTTGGGTGTACGCCACGTCCTTCGTACGATAGCGCGGAAGCTGTTTTACTTCATTGCAGGAGCTAGTAGCCATTTGAGCAGGTGACAGGCTTATTTTCAAACTAAGAACTAGAAGTGGGAGCCAAAAATGGGATTTGGGCGTCAGAAAGACTGGGGAGCCAGAAGTGGAGCGAGGGAGTCAGAAGTGGCGTAGGGGAGCCAGGATTGATCAAGGAGCCAGAAGTGAACAGGGAGATCCAATATCGTCATTGATCAGCAGTCTCCATCCGCGCGCACGATCATTTGATCATCAACTTTCATTTGGCATCATCCCCAATGGCATTCCCAAGCACTTTACAATTCTCTAGGTTAGGAGCACACGTCTACTATGATTTGAAAGGCCCAAGCCCTATCTAGCTGATTCGATAATCATCCTTGTTACTTACGTAGCTAGATCTATCAAATTTTCTTGGGGGTCGCTCATTGTCCGAGCCAGCAGACTCATATTGTCTCGATCTTTCCCTATAGCTCGATACATTCTCGTCTATTTGCTTTCTCGCCTTCTCGACACTCTTGTGCGTAGAATGTTTGAAGTGCTAAGGGGTATTAGATCGGGCGTCTGTGGGCAAGACGAAGCTAACGCGTCGATGATCATGGTTTCGTGGGTTGCATATCTGTTTGCCAATGCTAGATGTGTGGAATAAGATATCACGATAAGATTCTTTTCGATTCAAGCTTTTAGGGAGCTAGATATCTGCGTGCTTTGCGATAGCCCAATCGACGTGTTCACGAAGTTCACGCTCTTCATCTTGGGAAAAAAGTCGCCAAGAGATGTTCTTTGAAAACCTTTCTTGTTTATCTAGATTTTTAATCGACATTTTCTATAAAATCTTTTGAAGTCTTTTGTACTCTTTCTCGAGATATGCTTTAACGAGCAACGTCATTCATCTCTCAAAGTCAATTAGAATGAGACCTAGAATGTTTGGTTTCTAATCGTTTCGTTTTTGGACAAAATAGTGCTAACATTTAAGATCTTTATACATTCGAGAAGTTGACGAATGCGTATCAAAAACAATTAGATATTGTGTTAGCGATATAGTACATTTTACGTCATGTGAGAACGCATTCGACTAGAGATATATTTTGGTTTTTAGCTTAACAATTTTATAGTATCTTATTATCTTTGCTAGTGTAATAACAACGTTATGACGAGATTCGTAATCTTCGATTTGCAATATATCGTTAGCTATGACTCATCAATGTAGTTCTTAAGAAGCTAGACGTACAATATGCATTGTTAATTCTCGCAAAAGCTAACTAAGTCTAGTCGTAGATTTATCATCTTTGTCGAATAGAGATTTCTATATCTTCTCCAATGTAGTTGTTTTCTTGTTCGTCGAAAGCCTCGAAGTACATCTCAATGTGCGAGAGTATTTGTCGTTTGACTTTCTTATTAGATCTTAAGATGAAATAGATGCGTTAAACGATCTCAAGAAAGTCAAAGCATGCTTTCGTTAACTTTCTAGTTTATACGTTAAATTTGTTAAAAAATTCTAGAATAAGATGTGATTAAAGCAACGATTATGTTCTTAAGATGAAGAAAAGAAGTATATTTAATGCGACATGTTGCACAAGATTGCTAAGATAGTTAATAAATAAAGATAAGATAGTTTGTTGTGCGATAAAAAAAGACAAAAGAAAGGGAAGAAGCGATTTTTAAAATGCACTAAACTTGCACTTTCGAATGCTTCGCTTAATTGAAGTCATAATTAGACATTATAGACGCTACAATTATCTCTTCGTAGAGATGCTAACAACTAAATTAAAAAATAGCATTCGCTTTCGTAAATGCAATTTGAAATAGAGCGTAGCTAAGCATTCTTAACTTTATTAGAACTAAAGTAGATCTTTGCTTACGAACTTTCGAGATCACAACTACTTAATTATCTTTACATTAAAATCTTAATATTTACAACGCCAATTGCTTAACTTTAAGTGTTTTCTTTCTCATCTTCAAGCAACGTCTTTACAATATACTAGAGCTGCGTCATTATTAACGTCATCGCGAGGCTCAACTCTCGCGCTTCAATTTTGACTCCTCTAACATTAATTAATTCCAATTGTTAGCAAAAAGAAATTCGTTGATTAAATTCTCTCTTTTTCTCGTTGAATGATAGCATGATTAGTAGCGCCATATTAACTGTACTTAATTTTAGAAAATGACTAACAATTCTCTTTCTCGTTTATCAAGATACTTAACAATCAATGACGTCATTAAGTGAAATCGAAAAGATTTTTTCTTCACGTCGTTCGTTATGCATAAATCGATTTGTTATATGCGCAATCTTCATTTGTAATCGCTACAACCTTAAAAAGACATCGAAGCTCGTCGCTTACGTTAAGAACAAATGGGACGAACTTTTGTGCAATAACTACTACGATAATATCTTGTTCATTCTAGAGAAGCAAGACGAAGCACAATAATAATTATGCTAAATTCTAATTAAGAAAATCACGTATTAAAATGATTATATTGAGGTACTTAGCGAATAGACTTGCTTGTATCGTTATTAATGTTGTTTATATATCTTCGCTTCTTACGATACAACGACACTTATTACTAGCATAGTCGAAACTTCTTGATCGAAATGTATCGATCTTTCTTATTAGAGATTTATCTTTTTAGTTTATAATTTGCGACAATCACATACGACTTACATGAGCGATTTAGACTTCTATAATAAATCGTGTTAAACGAAGCGTCAAAATGTTGCTAATCGATGAATCACTACATTGTTTACGAAAAAGCGCTAATTTTTCGTCGAGACATTCTTGCATTCGTTACATATATATTAATTAACTAATTTAGATTTTAAACGATAAATTTCACAAATTTCTAATATCGTTGACACAACGAGCAAAGATCGCGTTTATTGAAGTAATATCTTAAGACTCTACTATGCGTTACGAAGAATAAACGAGAAGAATGAATTCGTTCGAGCAATTTTATCATAACTTTATCTAAAAGATGACATCGTATTATTTTGAGACAACGAATTTGATGTTTTAGCAATAAGTTTAAGATGCAACTTAGTTCAAAATAGAAAAATACTATAAGCAAAGCATATATTGTCTTCTCGCACTTTTGAATCATTTGTGAATTTAAATGAACAAGTTGACGCAACTTGTTCATCTAGTTAGTGTTATTTATCGTTGACTCGTTTCTTAATAGAACAACGTTAAGACGCTTATAGTTTTTACGATCTTTGCGATTCAAGTTGTTCACAACGTCTTTAAAGTTGCTTTTGTCGTCGAAAAATAACATATAAATTCGTCACAATTAAGAAATGAAATTGTCGAATAAAACGTGACGAAAAAAAGCAATCTTCGACGACTTCGTTTTTATGCTAATTCTTGTTCTCACGAATATCACGAAATTAGATTTAGAGAGTGAAGAATCGATGCGCAAACTCTCTCAAAGCGCAAGCTTGATAAAATTGTTGTGTTCACTTATATCTTCATTCTAAATTAAGTTAATCGCATAGATATATGCGAGTAAATAAAGACTATAAAAATTAGTTACGACAACAACGAAGATAATCAAGAACGCTTACATTAAAGTTGTCGAAGTTATTCGATCTTTAGACAAATTAAACTTATGCGATCGTAGAACAAAGGAAACTTACGTTTGTCAAAGATACAATTCGTCTTTTATATTAATCGAACGAATGATTTTATAGTCTAACTTATTGTTAACTAAAATTAGAAAGAAATGTTCTCCATTTATATCACATTTCTCGTTTCACTTGCTTGAGTCGTTATAATTCGTCAACAAAATTAAGTTGTCTTTGTCAATAATAACAATCGTGACGTCAACTTTCGTGGCGAAGAGACTCTAGACGTGGTCGAATAATCGACTCTAGAAGTCTAAGACTTTCTTCAAATAAGACTTCAAGATTTTCGCATCGTAATATTTGTCACGATATTACAATCTTAAAATACGTCAAAGACGACTAAAAAAACTCGTTCGATTAGAAAAGAGAGAAAATAGTTGCTTGATTAAGATATTAAACATCTTTACACACTTCGTAATTAATAGTTAACGCAAGAAGAGAATCAACACGATAAGATTCTCTATTCTTATGTTAATCAAGTCAAACCCTAATATTGGATCGTTAAATTCATCAACGCTAATGTCATATGCAACATCGAACAAATCTTGAATTTTTCAAATATTTTCTAAAATACTTTGCAAGACATTCATAAATTCTATTGTTATCACTTCAAGAATTTTATTATCGTCTATGCTCAAAAGTCGTAATTCGACAATGAGCGATCTTAATTTTATTAAAAGCTTTCTTATTCGATAAAGCATACAAGCGTCAATTTAATATTAAGAGTCAAAGATCGAGATTTCATCGTTAATGTTTCGAACGCAAATCTCGCATATGACGTGTTCACAAAAAAGAGTAATCTTAGGCATTCGTCAAATACAACAAAAACAAGTTTCATTGCTCTTTATCTACATCTAATTAATATTAAGAGAAGTCGTCTTTTCTTAATGCATCTATAGAATGGACTTCCTAAATGCGATCATGAAGAAATGAAGTTAAATTAATTGATTGCGAATGAAGGTGTTCTAATGCTAAACGAGATCGCGATCATCGTACGTTTTAGTAAGAAACTAAAGGCAAAGATGCCAATATTGAATGTTATAAAGCATCCCTAGATCGAAAACTACGGATTTTAGTTAGATGTTAAGCATTTATGTTCGCCAAGACTAGAATTGTTTTACCATGCATCTTTGAGAAATATGCGTCCAACATAATACTTGAAGCAATGAAAGTCATCAATGCGTCTCGTGAAACCTAACGATCCTCTCTAAATCGCATAAATCTAGACAAGTGATGAACGAAATCTAACTCGACGTCGTTGCCCCTTCGACTCGCCAATATGAAATCGAATGATCGACTCATTGAGACTGTCGTATAAGCCATAGTTATGCAAAAAAACCAAGTGATGTGCTTAGCAAAATATAGATAGCCAAGATCTTGTCGCACTTGACGCATTTCGTTCATCTCTCTTCAAAGAAGCTTCTTAAGACGTCGAAAACGTGCCAAGGAAGACAATTGCTTAATGGCTAGATGAAGCACTTTGATCGAAGAGAAGAATTCTTTCAAAGTTCTATTGTGAAGGCCCTACTAAAGATCGTCTATTCTAAGAAGATCATAAGTTGAACTAGAACTAATTGCGTTTTCACGTCTAACAATAACAACTTTTGATCGAATTTTGTCGAAATAAACGAATGCGTTATTGATCGCGACCCATAACTTTAGTAGTTGAACGACATGTTCGAAGTCGACAAAGTTATCGACAAACACGCAAACGACATCGACGAAAAGATAGAAAAGATAAACGTGCAAGACGTTGTAAAGATGTTGCATAGTCGTATCTTTAATTCACTAAATAGAAAATAACTTGATTTCACAAACGCGAGAATTCTTGATTGCCAAAGATATCGCTTGACTTGAACTACTCTTCGCAAAAAAGATAGAATGATCGAAGTAAATGCTTGCGTTGTCGATTCGCAAGATTGTTACGTCGTCGTCAATGTGTTTTTTGAAGTTATTGTCGAGAAAAAGTTTCTAAAGAGCAAGATTTTTGGCTTGTCGTTTCACAAACAATATAAAAGAAGATCGTTAATTCAAGAGATTTTTTAGTTTTTTTATTAATTGACTCATGCGACTAGGGTCAAGAAGTTTAAGATCATTTATGTCAACTACTTGCAATCACGTTAGGTGCTCGCAAGAAATTATACGTATAATCGACAAAACTTTACTAGAAGCAAACTAGATTAAATGAATAAGATAACGAATTGTCGATTGAAAGAAGAAAGAGACGCTATACGAAATTTAATAGTGTAGATAGTCATTCACAATTCGATGCATTTGATGAATTCGCTTTTGGCGACAAAAGAGCAACTTCTATCGTCATTACTTTAAACATAAGAAACATTGTTCACAAAAGAAGACTTGCAATCAAGAAGCTTGCAATGACAAGATTTCATATTAATGAAACAATCTAAGTACGTAGAAAAATGAACTCGATGTAAAGTTAACTAAGAATTAAGTACAAAAACAATATTCGTCGCTTCATCTCTCAACTACACATTCGTTTTCGTTGCTCACGAAGTTTAGACAACAACATCATTTGTTCGTTCTCGTCTTCATTGCTTTCAAAAATTAATAACATAAACGTGCTTTCAAACGCGATCTCGAAGTTGCGTAATAGCTTTTTTAGCAAAAGTCGCTTATGCTAGAGATCGTCTCTAATGTTATAGAGCTCTTTCTCTAAACTTTTTGTCTTTGTCTTTAGTTGTTCGAATGTTTCTTTCATGTCATTTTTTTCGAATCAAATTGTGTCAATGCTTGCATTGTTGTTAAGATTCGCTCTTTTTAAGATCTTAAAAGTATTTAGAAATTCAATAAAGTCTCAAATATAAGCACGCTCTTGCTTCAACGATCTCTTGATTGCTTTGTAACAATTGAATTCGTAATTCAAAAATTGTATTACAAAAACGCGTTCTCTTTTCTTTAACTTCAATGCCTTCTACTAAGTTGCAAATGCTCTTTAATAATTGCTCAAAATCTTTTTTAATTTTGCGACTTTTTCGCTTTGAATATTGAAAAGTCTTATGCGAATTTCGTTAAACTAATTAGTTTAACTTGCTTCGAAGAGTCGTTAATGCAATATAGCAATCTTATTTTCGAGCGCATTCTTTTTTTAGCGAACTTTCTTATAAGAAGCTAGCTCAATCTCGCACGTCTAGTAAATGGCTTGGCTAGATTGTTGCAAATGTCAATGTTCGTCCATTCAAGTCGTGAGACTTCTTATATCACTCTAGAAAATTGAAACAATGCATTTCTACCTTGCGTTGCCATTATTATTAGAGCGAAGATTAAACAAGAATGTGAGAATGTGATAACTACTTTAAATGATTCGAGTACCTAGATCGTCTAGAACAAGCGATTGGGAAAGCTATACTTTATACATTATTTAAATTCTAAAACAATGTTACTAGACTAGTTCATCGCTAAGCCACTCAACCTTAACGATGCGCAATGTTAATTTTAGTAATCGCTCTTATGCAATCCTTCAAGTATTTTAGAATTACATTTCCATCTTATTGACTCATGAATAAAGAAACGCAAAGAGCAAGAAATGCACTAAAGTCATTCATGCGTTCGAATCGTCGTCAAGTACACTCAAGTCACGCTTGCGACGAGACTTTTCATAGCAAGAAGACGAGACTATGATCAATATTTCAATTCATGTCCTCATTTTGCATTGCCTTGATATCGCTCTTTGCTTTCACAATAAGAAATCTTGACTAATATTATAGAGACTATTGAAGCAAGATGATTGACTACTCTTAGATCAATGATCTTTAGTGCGCGATAATTTCGCGTAACTTATGCAAGTCATTATTCTCGTTAGAAGACTTCGCGACACAATCGCTACTATGCGTAGAACGTATGCGTGCTAAGTCAATTTGTGGAATAAAATCTTCGAGCTCCAACGATATAATTGGTTCACATCTAAGGCTTCATTAATGGCATCTTTTTACGCTAGAAGTGAATACACGATTGTATTAAGATTTAAGAGAAAATCGCAATGCGTAAATATTAGTGCATCATACTTTCAAGCATTTCTCGTCATAACTAGTTTTTTCGATAAGCAATATCTTGAAAATGAATGAAACGACTTCATCAATAGCAATTACGCGACAAGCTATGAAGACTTAACATTGTTCTCGTTCTTGAATTGTTTCGTTAGTCATGACATCTTGAAACTTAATACTTGACTAACGATCAACTTTTAGAATCTTTCGATCGAAGATTCGCATGCAAATCGAGTTTCTACTTTAGCGTGCATCAATTATACTAATTTGTAGAATTCGCTAGAAGATCAAGATTCTAGCATTAGAGCAAAGAAGATAAGATCGAAATACAAAGAGATCAAGGCATTGTATAAAGAGAATATTGTGGTCTCAACATTGTTAATATTTGTATAGAATAGTGGAAAATTCAAGATATCTCGATAAAGCAAATCAACGAAAAATATTAACATTGGCGAAAGATAAATAGATTAATTGGGCCAATACGTCGAAGCGTTGCATCTTTATTTCGAAGCGATAAGATCAACACTAAAAGATTTAATAGAGCAAGTTAATTAATAGTGAGTGATAAGAACATCTATTACTTTTTGCTTAAAGAGAGAAGACGATTCGAGCTAAGAAATCAAATCAAGTAAAGCCAACAAGGGCGAGATCGCTAGCGACGAGCGGAAGGGAGATTAGGGAGCTAAGATAGACTTCTCTAGTTCTTGTAATGCTTTTAGTCGTACTTTGCTAGAATTTCTTTAGCGGAAAATGTAACGATTCTTAAGCATTTGTGCTCTAGTCTAATTAAGATGAGACGAAGAGCAGAACCCTGCTCATTAGAAATCCTCATTTTATACATTCTATTTTAAAAGGTCACGAATGCATAGAATATCGCCAACAAGGCGATGTTCAATAGCGAGTCAATAAGACAATATCTATTATCAAAGAAGATTAATACGTCAAGGAAATTTCGCAAGAGAGACGATGACAAGTTCCAACATAGATGCGTCAACATCTCATGTAAACATAAAGGCAATTCTGTCAAGAATTGATGTGACTTTAAAACCCATCTTCTTTAGCTAATAAATCGAGATGGGATTCCTATCCTTTGTGATTGCTATAAGAATTCGGTCAGAAGTTCAATCATGGGGTAGGGCCAAGAGAGAGAGCTCTTAGCCCCTTTTTACTAAACTTAAGAATTGGTCAAGACGATTACAAGTCTAGAAATAGAGAGAACGAATAATGCATTAGTATGGGCATAATCTTGTTCGTTAACCTATTAAGTATTTAAGAACTAAACGATATTTCGAGCGTATCACATTTAATATTGTTGTAGAATAAATATCTTGTTGATCAAATTTCACAAATTAGATGCGCTTTCTTCAATGATTTTGCGACAAGAATCACTCTCTTCACTTAAAAACTAAAATTGATTCAAAATTTTACACAATTAATGTTTCTTCAATTGTAGCAAAAGATAGAGATGCTCGCGAAATAATTGTTAATGAAATCGTCGCATCGATCTTCGTTGCTAGAATTCTTCGTAAAAATGTCGAACTACTTTTGGCCCTAGAGACCTTAATAGAGTAGATCAAAGCTATACGTCACGTCATCCTTCGTAGGAAGTCACGTTTCTCCTAGAGATTGCGTGAGATCGTCTATCGTTTCTATAAACTCGTTGCAATTCCTTTCGCTATAAACGAAAACTTCGATCTTTGAAGACTTGTCTTGCCATACTTAGCTATATTTTTCAAGGGTTAAAGATTCATATTTGTCGTTTCTTCATTTGCTTGTTAATCTCGCCTTTAACTTGAGTTTTCAAATTTTTAGCTTCATTAGCAACAAGTTCGTTGCTTTTCGAACTACTTTTGTCATTCGCATCGTGTAAGAGATTTGCCATACTAAAAGTTGCTAGAGCTATGAACATTTAAGCAACGAGAATAGCATCGTAGAGCAATGCTTTTAAGAAGTGCATTTTTAGATTTTAAAGAAATAAATGTTAAGTTTCGTACAAAAGTGAAGCAAAGTTGTTGTCTTTATATAACTACGATCTAAACGATTTCTAGCTTTCACAAATCTAGAATTGACTTTCTCGAGACTATAAATGATTTTTGAATGCTTAATGAGAAAGTCAAAATAAGATTTCTCTTTAGCGACTCTTCAAATCTTGCATCTTCACGCGAAATAAACTTTCACTATAAGATCAATTGTTAATCAAACATTCTAAGAATGATGCAATAACACTATGATCGCGTAATTCTCGTACAACGACGTTATATCTTTTTAAGAAATATATAAATTTAATTTCTAAGTGTTTTCGATGCATAACGTATTGAATTGAAGCTTTATCTAAGCTAGATGACAACTATATATTGTCGTTGATTATAAAACCCCAAATGTCTCTCGTTGTAACATGATTCGTAATAGAGACGTATATCGCTTAAGTTGTTAGAAGTAGCTATAAGACTTTGCATGAAACACTTAATTTATCTAGTGAATCTTTTTGTGAACACAAGAGTGAAACAAGTGATAATAATGATTAAGTTTATGTGTTAGCGAAAGTGTTAACAATGAGAGATTATATTGTTTTTTTATTTGCGATTTATCATTTCTAATTTATGTGTTCTTTGAATTTCCTTCTTTAATTAGTTGCTTTAAGAGTGCTTAACAAGACGTCTTAATGCAACAAAAAATTAGATTACTCTTAAGATTGCTTACGTTAATCTTGTTATTATTAGAATAAATGTAAATAACTTTTGCGCAAACTTTAAAAAAAGACGAAGCGAATTCATTAGCGTTATTTTAAGCGAGATTAAGACAAATAAAGTTGTCGACTTGATTGTAACATGTGATGTTTAGTTGTTTAAATAGATCGATGTTGCAACTAAAGACTACTATACTCTTAGAAAAACATGTAATAAGCATAGAGTAGTTATCGACATAGTTGACGTCGATATTAGGTGAACCTATAAGATTGCCTTCGATCTTACTACTTCAATAGTTAGTGTTGAGCCCAATGTATATTCTTCCTGCTCATTTAGTTGGGAAAGCGTATTAAGTAGACGAGTTGTTAAAAAGAACGATCGCTAACGAATTTCCCACTAGAGCGAGATCGCTAGCATTAGAAAGAAAGAATAGAGATAATTGAGTTTCGTATACGTTCGTGATCGAAATCGTCATGTGATCGACTAAGTTATTAGTGATTGTGATGTTTACAAGATATGAGGTACTCGTAACTAAAACGAAACTTGAAGTTAGAATCAAATGTTTATTTCTAAGAGTTATAGTCACAATTGCGATCAACGAACAATTGAACGAACTTGCAACTACTAGAGCTCGAAGAGCTAAAATAGCAATCTAACAAGATTTCTTCATCTTGTGGGTTAAGAATCTAGAAAATCATCTATGTCGAAGCATTCTAGCGTTGTCGTTGCCTTTTGAGGTACTTCAATTAGTGCGTCGATCTTTGAATGCTTGTGAAAGCATTCATAAACGAATTCTCGTGTAAGATTTCTTCGAGAAGCCAAGCACACAACAACACTTCATTTAAGATTCATGCTTAATGTTCTCTTCTTGCATGGCGTTTGTGATACCTAGTAAGAAAGGCTTCGAATTCTTCTCGAGGGCATCAACTGTAGCTAAGAACGCTACCATATCAAAATGATCTTTCCGATGAGCATTAATATCCACTTCCCAAAGGAATTGGAACACGTCTTCATGCTCTCCAATTGCAACGTAATTTAGTGCGATCCCTATAGCTCAAACGTCAACGCCAGCGTTAAGAAGAAGTATAACAATGTTTATGTGCCCTTTTTGGACTACAAAGTGTAGCGATGCCTTGAATACTTTCTCATGTTCTCTTACGTTGTATTCGCGTCTAATGTGTTCTTCGACTCTTTCTTGACTTTGCATTCGTATTCTGTTGTCTTCATGAAATTCTAGCTCGATTTGTCGACGAGTCTCACCTTCAGGTCTAGCAATAGATGGAGTCGATGAATTTGCGCCAGCTTGTAGAAGCTGGTCCATAGTCTCTCTGTTTCCTGCCTAGACGACGCATAGTAACGACGTCTCGCCCTTGTCGTTCCGAATATCGATCTTATGAGAGTGTTGGAGCTGAGGGTGTTGGAGCAGCAAAGTCAAAAGATGTATATTTCCTTTCGTAGCTCAATGGTGTAGCATCGTGTCTCCATCCTTGTCCTAGATTAAAATATCTGCTCCTCTTTCTAATAAGGATTTGAAGGTGGCTTCACGATTGTGCAACGCTACTTATAGCAAGACGATCTCTTCACCTATCCAAATATATGTAAGGGCCATGTCATAGAACTTGACTATTAGGATCGTGATAAAGAGACGAGTCATTCGTAAAAGCAAGCTCAAGTTCTTCGACCCAAGATCATCGATAATGATGAAGATAATTTCGTTTAAAAGATTGTTGAAAGCCATGATGAGCGATGTTCGACCCATAGTTCGTACAAGTTCTATACTATCGTTTGCGACTATCACAACGCTAACCTTTCAAATACGTGAAATAAATCTCTTTAGATCGTTTAAGATGCAAGTAATTCTTAATAAGAAGACTAAGGCGATGTAGTCGACGTATCAAAGGTGCTAAGTCATGCAAAATCCTTAATGACAATTATAGATTGGGCTTAGCATGACTAGGGCTTGGGGTGTCGCCTTAAGAGGCTCTACTCGCTAGAACTGCGCAAATTCCATTCAACGCAAAATCATCGCGATCACAACCCACAAAATATTCTTTCTTAGGAATGAGACGTGTTGCTAGAGAGCATTGCAATTGTCTTCCTAATTATGTTATCTAGATCGTTAAGCTTTGAGCTTCCAACGAAATTAAGAAGCCAAATCTCACGATTCGTGTTCCTCCCTAACATTACCTCACGCTAGCCACTCCACAATAGAATCTTACTTCTCTTTGTTCATCGATAGATTCACAACGAGGTCCTAAGGTTTGCATACGAAGAACCCCCCTTCTTTGGTCTCGTCCTTGGTCTTCTAGAACTATTTAAAGTTCTTATCTCAACAATATTATTGAAGAATTTGGCGAGAGATGTTTCCATAAATTTAGCAACTTTGTTAAATCTCGATCATGACGTGGGAGCAAGATCTCTCGCTTGTGAATGAGAGACTCATAGGCCCTAAAGAGCTTTAAATAAACGTTCATCAATTATACGACTTGTAACTAATTCGAAATGACGCCTAAATTGAAACTCACAATTAACAATGTGTTAAAAATATAACTCTAAGAACGAAGAATGTAACAAAATTGAAGTCGAAGAGAGTCAATATTAAATGCAAAAGAAGTTGAAGCTTAAGGGAGCAACGATTGAAGCTTAACATAAAAGTCTCAAATTAATTTCCATTCATCGAAGACTACAAGAACAAAATATTCTAGAAAGAAAATACTTAAAGTGCTAGTCTCTCAACATTTCTCTCTTAACTCGCTTTCTATCATTTGGCGATATCTACAACAATGACATCCTCACTTAATAATGCTAGCACTACGCTCTACGCTTCATCAAAAGCAACAAGATACGCTCAAAAACTTTCGCTTCAAAACTTTCTAACATTATTCGTAACATTGACGATTATATTTGCTATCAAAGTCTATGTATTTGTTCTTCTTAAGAATAGACTCAAACAAATTTAGTAAACTTTAGTCATCTTACAAACGCAAACATATTAAGTCGATATATTAATTAATCTCGAACTTATTTTGTGCCTAAAGAACAACGCACAATTCAACGTTCTTCAAGTATTATATTCTAGATTCCACGTATATTCTAGCTTCTTAATAGAATCATCTTATAGCATTCGAACTTAAACGCTTTCTTCTTTCTTCAATATGTTCGCATTCTTCTTATTATCTTCATCAATCTATTGATCGTCATTCTATCATATCTTGTTCTTTTAAATCTACTTGATAGCAATGATGTTGCAAGTGAAACGCAAGATCTTAACAAGTACAACTAGGCGAATATTGAACTCGATCACATTGCATTCTATTAAACTTATCTATTTATAACCTTGCTTGTGATCGTATTCATATGTTATATCATTTACGTGAAACTACTTTTCTACGTACACGTTCGTAATTTATATTTGGTCTCATTTGCGCATCGTCTCTTAGAGACTATTAACACGATTTTAGTAATTAATATTCTTGAGAAAGATCTTCTAGTATTGAAGAATATGTACGATATATTTCTCGATAAAGTTCATTTCGTTTAAATCAATCGAGATCTCTTTACTTTATTAAAGAAAATTTAAGAGCAAAAAAAGCTTATTACTACATTGGAAATTGCGAAGATCAATCTTATATTATTGGCAACGAAGTCGTTTCGTCAACGCAAAAGTTATAAGCTTGCACAATCAAATAAGGCGAATACTAAAAAGAAGAAACCATTGTGAAGACGCTATCTAAAGAAAAAAAACCATGATTATATATATATTTCACGACAAGAATGCAACTAAATGCCAACAATTTCTCTTATCGAAAAAAAAATTAATATTATTCATCACTACTTAGACGAGCTAATACGAATGAACAAAAAGATTAAAGTAGATTTAATGAAGCTAGCTAAGGTCGAATCGAATAAGAGAGAATCAAACAAGTATTTGCGAATGAAATTCGCCTTTATACGATTCAACACTTAATCTATCGCGTATATGATTTATTAAATTCTTCTAAACTTTAATTCTTTACATTTAATCGCCCAACACATTAGCGTTTTTATGCGAGAATTAAGATAAAGCACTTTAACTCAACGATAATAGAAACGATATATACGAAGTGAATTAATATGAATCGTTATCGCTTCTCTTCTTATAATATGAGCGATATCTATCGCATTCATAGATTTTTTATCTTAAATTACTATTTTAGAAGACTTCGTAGCGTGACTTCATTAAATATTTGACACTTCGACGTAATTAAGTAAGATTATTTAAGATGTGTTGTCGCAATTGATGTTAATAGCATTAAACGCATTGTTGTCGCTAGTCTTGCGCGTTATCACGAGTTAACAAGATCTATTAACGAAGACGACAATCGAATTGTCGTTGTAGAAATACTATTTCGTCTTTCTCTTTACGCAAAATTTTCTTACGATGTCACTTTTATTCAATATTATGATTATCGCTCAAGAAATTCTTCATGATTCGAAATCTATATTCGCATTATTAGTTAAAAATCTTTCTAAGACGAGCAATTACTTTTTCTTTTATTTTACTTTATAAGATCTTTTAGTAAATGTAGATGTCTTTCTACAAATTAAAGGTTTAATCAACTAATTTATTCTCGTTTCGTAAACGAATCGCACATTAAGACAAAAATAGAAAAGACAAATGAATTTATCAAAGATTCGATGAAGTACATTCTATTCTCTTTATACGATTTTCGCATGTATTGATAAGACGTTCGCATTTTTGTTAACGTCTTCGCTAATAATTTAGATTTAACGTACTTCATTATCGCTTCTCTAATTCTCTCGTTTAGCATCGCTATCTTCAACTTGTTTTGATTCGTATTTCGCTACAATTTACTCTACGTATTAACTTTTTTATACGATACTAAAGATTAACTTTATTCGATTGCTTTAAAGCAACTTTTTACGAGGGTCTACATGATGAAGTTATGCTTAATAGATCTTTTCCTATCTATTCGCAATGATTAGGGTGTTTTTATCAACATTAATTAGGTTATGATTATGATGATTGTTACAACATTGACGATCATTTATTAACTACTTTTGGAAAACATCTTCTTCTTAATTCTTAAATATCTACTTTTCTTCTCAAAAGACAAAAAGAATAAAAAAGAAAAATTGAATTCGAATTATTTCTTAGCATTTGCGTTCGATCATTTACGACACCTAGAGCACATTTGCTATAATTAGATGAGATTTTTCAAAAAAGGCTCCCAAGATCTTTAAGAAAGTATTGACGAACTCGCACGCAACGAACTCGATATAATAAATTGACGTAAGTACAAGCATAAAGTTGCTAATTATCGCAACTTTATTGTTTAAATTTCAAAAAACGATCGTGAAATTAACGAAAATGAGATCGCTTATGCTAAAAACTACGCTTTAAATATTAGAATTAACAATGTGTTTGCAAACCTTAATATCAAAGAGCGCATAACGATTTCGCAAAATATCTTTAAAACTAATATCGTTCAATAGATAAAATCTAAAGCTATTTTGCTTTTCTCGACCAACGTTTACGACTAATCTACGAAGCACATTAAGAGTCACATCTATTGGTTGTATCTCTAAACAACGTGGGTGTAAATAATTAAGTTAGTTGTTATGCATTTCATAGTCTTGCTTATATTGACTTTACATTAAAAATAGTAATTCTTAGTTATCTTTAACATTTTGCATGTATTTTAACTTTTAGTTTCTATATTAAACAATTAATTAACCTAATCATCATTTCTCGTGAACGATTCATGTAGTCTGGAGCGTTTTGCCTTTTTCGCTTTCTTCTTAGCTTCTCGCTGCAGAATAAGCAAATTGATGGTGTTAAATTGTGCTAACGACGAGTATAAGACAAGGATTCGCTTTTGGATGTTGCTATTCGAAAGAGACTTCTTTTACGAATGCTAATGTCTAAAGTCAATTGTAAATGCTATCGCAAATTTAGATTCTAAATCGACAAAATATAGACTCTTAATTTGTCGAAAATGTTCGCAAATGTTTGAATTCTTTTAGAAAAAAATTATTTATAAACATCATAACATCTACAATGAATGCTCGAACTCTTAAGATAAGATTATTCGACATATTTTTCGAAAGATTGCTAAGTTTCTTTTTAGTTTGAATGCTCTCTTAAAAAGTTACTAAAGAAATCAAATTTAAAGAGAACAATAATATAAATCGCAAGATCATTGACGTTCTTTAGACGAAGATTTGACGACTCTCTAAAAAGAGGCGAGAAATCAAAAAGATCTTATAGTTTTTAGCGACTCATTCGCAATCAAATACTACGTTCAATACGACTTTATCAAACAACAAAGTAGGATTGATCTTCATTCGAACTATGCATTCGCAAAATAAAACTAATCTTATTACGATTGCTAGTAATTAAGCAAATCTAGATGTTATTTATTTCTCGACGACAAGTTCTACAACATTCACGATAAAGAATTCGCAAGATGTCTCATCGCATATGTTCGTAGACGACACTAAGACAAATTGCATCGAATTCTCTCTCATAATAAACTTGCTAGATATTTCCTTCTAAATCATTTACTCTAATGATATCTACTAACATTAAAAGACATTACGAACGATGTGAAGCAAAAGTTACAAGAGATCGCCAATATAATAAACGAGACTTGTCGAATCATCGTGTTTGTAAACGTTAGAATTAGCATTAATTGCGATATATTAATAAGTATTAATCTTCGCTTTTGATCATTTTTAGATAACAATCATTTAAAACTTTTGATCTAAAATTGATTTTCACAAAACGAATCAAAATCTTTTCGAAAAAGAAGTGCTTAATAATGAAAAAAGACGCAAAGAATTATATAAGTGCTTGATCGAAATCAGGAACAAAGCGAAATTCGAAGATTTAATTTAGATAAATACGCATTAATTTCTTCAAATCTTGCAAAGATCTAGAAAGCTTCAAAGATATTATATCTAAAATCTAGATAAATTAGAGAAAAAAGCTAGTTTAAATGCTAATATCGAGTTCAAAGACTACGACGTGATCTAGCTACATAATAATCTTAACTTCTTTAGATGCTCTTATTGTAGTCATTTCACAAGCTAGGATGACGTGCGCGAGATCGCTCTTGCTTCTAAAGAGATCGTATCATGTCTTAAATGCGCGTCAAAGATAGAAAAACGACGAAGAAGAAAAGAGAGAACGAACATTCACGTTAAACATTTGCGATTTAACATTGTTCTTTATCACGATATTGACGATTCTTTAAGCGAAGTAAAAGCGAGAATCATTGACGAAGATGCGAAGTCAACGCCAGATGTTCTTCTAATCGTTAGTATATCATTAATTATCGACAATTCAAGATACGAGCTTAAGAACAAGTTGATTTTGACGATACGTCAAAAGAATAAAAAGATAATATACGTTAACAACAAATTTTCTTCAAGAGCATTTTTCAAGCTTGTGATCAATTATATATTCGAAATGAATTGCGACTATTAAGTGCGAATTCTTATCGCATGCGAATCTTTCTTGCGAGAAAATAAAACGAGACACGATTCATAGCGTCTCTTTTGTGACTTCGCCTTTTAGTCAAAAACGAAAACTATTAATGAAGTGATTAAAGAAACTAAGCTTCAATTGATTTTCATCGATAACTATTTAAATATGTAGTTTAAAACTAGAACGAAGAAAAAAATAAAAGAAGACTTAAGTTTCTTTCTTCTTTCGCATTAGCTTTCGACGTTCTCGCTCATGTGTGTTTTATTGCTTTTCGAATGAGACGAATCTATCATAGTTCTACATAGTAAGCATATAGAATTCGATATTAATAACGTCGAAAAGAGAAAAAAGATGCTAGACGAGTCTATGTGACCAATTGAACGAAAACATACACGCATAATTATTTCGCATAACTCTTGCGATTATTAAATCCTAATCGTGATAAATGTTTCGATTCAAACTATAAGCTACTACAACTTATTGTCTAGATATTATCTAAATAATTGTTGTAAATTCGTGAAGACGCAAATGAAGCGAATTAATAAGAACTTCGATCAAGACTATTTTAACTAGAATTCTCTCTTTAAAGACGTAAATATACTTTCCTCTTTATACGTCTAGTTAACTAATGATTTTATAGAGTTTACATCAACAAACGATTGACTTGAATTGCGAGATATATCTTCTAAAGAATGCGAGACGTCTTAGTTAAGGCGAGATCGTTAACGAAGTGCCAATTGAGACGAATTGCTTAAGAGTTTTTTACGTCAAATTATAATTGACGAGATCTCTTCACGAAGCTAGCGAACAAATCATGCTAAAAAGCGTGTTATATTTAGAAATCTTAAGATTATAACAAATTAATGTTGCGTCTCGCTTTTACGCATTCAATCTTAACTTTATACGAACGAAACGAAAAAAATTGCAAATTAAAGAGATCGAAGCTCAAATCGCTTCTATTGATAAAAGCGACTTTAATAAAAATAAAAATAGCATTTGACAACTAGATCTTGCGATCATAAAGATCAACATCTTAAGTTTTTTCAAATCGTTCTTTTCGTATTTATGAATGAAGTATTTAGAGCGTTTCGCTAGTTGTCGTGTTTAAAGAAGTAACACTTCAATAAAATATACGCGAGCTTCTCGTCTCCTCGAAATGATGACAACGTTCGTTTGTCCCAAACATTTCATCGCTTTAAAGAGCGCTATCGCTCACTACTATGTGCTAGCACTAGAAGAAGTTATCTAAACATCACTTGACTTATTAAGTCATTTGTACACGATAGACGTTTAAACAAAACGTCTTGAACTAATTAATGTCATTCTAAAACGCTTCGTGCGCGCTTATTTTATCTCATTAATTGATGAAGAAGCGCACCTTTTTCAAGATTAAGTTGAGCAAGTGTTACAAAATAGCTACGCATTAATCACAAGTCTATCAAAACTACAATAATCAAGATATATTTAAAAATGAAAGAATAAGACTCGTTCATCGATCTTGTCAAAAGATTTGCATTTTAAGATGTTTAACGCAATTTAAAGAGATGGAAACAAGAGAAGACTATCTAGTCTTCTATCCAAAATCGATTTTTCTCTCTCGCTCTTCTCGCTTTAATGTCGCATTATGTTCGAATACTTCTTGTTTCTTAAAGCATTTTGAAATCTTTATAAGTGTTGATAATAAGATTTGATTTGCATTGACTAATTTGCAATAACTTTTAAATCAAAATTTTAATTGACGTTCGAACTCTTTTCGTTAAAGTTCTCGTTAAGCTTCGTTCACACTTATGAAGTTGCGTATCTAAGTTAGCACATCTTTTTAACATTCTATCTAGTTCAAGCAAGCTAAAAACTCGTCAATTCAAGATAGAGCTAATTATCGACGATGAAATTCGAGATGTCGCTTCGAGTTTAACACTACTAGTAAATGCTTTCGACTACGTTGACGAAAAAAAGAACTAGCTACTCTCTTGTCAATGAAGTGACCACCTCTCTATTAATAGTATTTTAATCATAGCTAGAATTTCTACATTCAAAGAGAAAGATCAATGCGACTAAGCTTCTCGTGAGCGATTTGCAAGAGCCAAATCACTTAGTCTCGAAGAAGAAGAATTTTGCAATTAAGAACTAGATGTTCCAAGAGCATGCGATTCTTAAGTCATTGAAAATGAAAGTCTTGTCAAGTTAAAAGAATTGCATTCGAATTTAACTTCCATCTAGATGTAACTCTTGTCTCTAATTTCAAAAGTCTCGTTGCTCTTTCTTTTCAATGTTTCATTAAATTGTTTACTAAAATTGCGTAATAAATTACGATGATCTTACATAGAATTTTCAAGTCTTCAAAATCATTATCTAAAGTTAATATGTACTTAGAGATGCAAACGTAAACATAACTCTAAAGTTATCTAAGTTTAGAAAAGCGTTCCAAGATATATCTAAACGTCGAAGCATACTTATACGCTATCTCTTAAACGTCAATCTGTTCGCCCTGCGAAAAGCGACCAATTTCTAGCTATCAAATAGAAAAAAGACAACACATCTAAGCTTGCTTTAAGACGTGTTCGAACACATAAAATGAAGTGAGAACATAGAAAGAATTATCATGATAAAACGAGGTCTTAACTTCTATTGAGTTGAAGCACTCATGCGAAAATCTATCATCATGCACTAGAAAAAGATGATCTCTTTCATAATTATAATTCGATCATCTTTCGATTACGACAATCTCGTCTCCTAGATTAAACAAATCTTATTAAGCGTAACGCGTTAAACTAAGATAACTATTATAGAAGCGATTAAACGTCTAAACTTTTGAAATACGACGTCTATTGTTATCATTAAAGAGCTCGCAACTAGTGTTGAATTATTCATTTCAATTACGACTTTGACACAAGAAGCATCTTAAAGCTAGCTAAATTATACTATTATAAATAGAGCTACTATTATGTTTATCTTTCAATCTGTGCTTAAAGACGTCATTCGAATCACAATCGTAAAAGTAGAATTGAACTCTATTAGCTACGAGATAAGTGATATCGTCGCCTACAAGACTAATGATACTTTTAACATATGCATGTCTAGATCTTAATACATGATCAACGTCTCACTTATACATAAAACGTCTTCTAAAGAATTAAGATACAATTGATCAAAGAGTTCTTAAGTTATTATGCGAGTAATTAATGTCTACTTATTTGCAAAACTAGATTCGCTTCATGCTACTTAACAAAAGAGAAATGCACTTCAAGAATAATAAGCATCTCTTTTGCTTTCGTATCATTTGCGAGAAGAGTGTATTATAAAGGTTTTTTGCAATTTCCTATGAACAATTGAGGTAACGACGCCTAGTCGTTTGGCTAGTTCCTTAGCTGTGCTTGAAAAATCTATTCGTCGCTATTTAGTTCTTCTCTATTTCTTAGCTGGTTGGCAATATCGTCGTCTCCTGCAGTCCTGCTTCTACACCTAGTATTACCTGGCTTCAATTCTGACGCCCTGCTCCAGTTCTGACGCCGTGCCCCAGTTCTGACGCCGTGTCCCAGTTCTGACGCCCTGCCCCAGTTCTGACACCCTGCCCCAGTTCTGACACCCTGCCCCAGTTCTGA
>JAABUL010003318.1_pt1 | contig 24183 bp, 27 predicted proteins | sample 5559151 | NCBI WGS metagenome assembly JAABUL01 (sample SAMN10711876, study PRJNA513368) | rock metagenome | isolation source: Antarctica rocks | place: Antarctica: Victoria Land, Pudding Butte sud | reverse complement strand
CCTGTGAAGGTTCATCAGTGTCGTTTTGATGAAACCCAGCTAATAGCAAGTGACTAGTGCCCGCTGACGAACCCCAGCGTAAGCATTCAGGATGAATCTTCCAGGCGGGTTTCGCTACCGCACGGGACGAAGAGAAGTCGACGTGTAATGCATAGTTGTTCTCAGTGTAGTAAACACGAACCGCATTCTCAATCACATCAGAGCCAGTAGCGAACAAGCCAGGTGTGTGCGCTGAAACCTCGACGCTGGTGACGTGGGCGTCATGTTGAAGAGTTACAAGGCAATGCTGCGGAGCAGAAGTGTCCCAGATCTTCACCGTGCGGTCATGGCTCGCAGTGTACATACGATCTGCGGAGGGTGAGAATGCAATCGAGGATACGGTCTCGTAGACCATGGGGTCACAAGCTTCGTAGACCGCTTGCCGAGCGTTGTATGTATCGGCCAAGGTCTCTGGTTTCGGCCTGTCAATCCGATGATCTGACAGCTCCGTCAGAGTATTGTGAACGAGATCGCCCAAAAGCAAATTGCAAGGACGATTGTACTGCACATCTTCCGGGTTTGTGTGAGCAGCAGCCCCGACGGCGTACGTTGTCGAGTTAGGACTCCAGGCAGCCGCCACAACATCACCAGAGGCCCCCTTCCAATATCTCCAAGGTTCAATCATTTCAGATCTCCGCAGACGAAGCTCCCTATGTATATCGACATTGCGACCCCTAGAGTCTGAGCCGAGCTCTCGATGGCGCAGCATGGATGCAGTATGACGCTCGGGTCTTCGAGCCGGATCTATAACTTTTGTCTCAATTCTCGTGAAGTTTGGTTTACCAATTTGAGGTGTAAGGTCGACGAATCGGAGGACGGCCTCATTTTCAAGAAGCTCTTGTTGCTCGGTATAGTCAATGAAGTGTCGGTTCTTCCTGTTCGATAGATGGTGATTCCCAGGGTCATTGGCGATCAACACTGCGATAAGGCGCTCTAAGTGTGGATCGAAAGCCGTAGCAGGTGATCGGGATACTGGTGGTTGCTCAATCGTCTGAGGATGTACCATAGCGCTTGCCATTGAGCGAAGCGGTTTTCTGGTATGGTTCACCTTCCTCTGGCTGGTCGCTTTGATCTCCACATGATTTACAGTGCCCTGGACATAATAGGTGGAGGAGCTCGAATCCTCAATAGCATCTAATTGAGGCTCGAATAACCCTACGCTCGAAGAATAGAATGTAGAGCCCCAAGTATCACCAGTCTCTGGAGACAGCTTTGCAGCCACGAGCTCTTCGGTCAGTGCTTGAAATCTTGCTAGATGTGATTGGGAAGCTGTGCCTGAAGCGATCACTTCCAACAAGGCTTTAGCATTTGCATCAGTAGCAACACGGGCGATCAACAACTGGCTTATCACATCATCGGATACTTGGTGAGAGGCGGTAGCAACAAGTGCCTGCGTCTTCTTGGCAGCTTCGTGTTTGCTCACCTGAGCTATCCTGCTAGGCGCGGACGCCGAGACTGGTGGCTTAGAGTCATTGCTGGGAATGGAGTCCGACGGTCGCGCTGTTGGTGTATAGTACTTATTCCCACGTCTGCGGCGCTGTGCAGGGTAGCGACCTCGATCGAACCCGGGTGGGAAAGACGACTTTAGAGGCGATTTTGGATCATCCTGCGCTGTATTAGATATTGGTACGTTTGCGGGCGACGTGGCGAGCAAAGTGGGCGTGTGCTCATTATGTGAGTCGTAAACAATGCGATTAGCGTCGGTCATTGAGTTCGGCGGCGATGGCTGATGGGAGCTCGTCTCAGTGACAGTCTCAACTTCCTCTGCACCCTGGACTGCAGCCTGGTCACGAGCCGGGCTTGTGAGATTAAACTCGTCGAGGTCTGTAGGCAGGACATCGTTCTGTAACTTCTGCAGATAGCCAGCGAGGTCTGTTATCTTCTCAGACGGTTTGACCGCCGACATACCAGGAGTAGCAAGCTTGGAAGTGGACGACAGCGCTGTTTGTCGACGATCAATTGATATTTTACCTGTCAGGTCTGCCTGCCCTGAAATCCTCGAAGGTATACTGGCCGGTACCTCTGGAGGATTTCCCAAGCTGGGTCTGGTGCCATTCGTGCATCCAAGATTCGATGGACGGTGTTGATCTCCTGAGACCCGACAAGTCGCTTTAGAACGTGCAATGGCTTCCTCCACCTTTTTGCGGAAACACATCTTCACAAATTGCTCGATGTCCTCAATTTGAGCGTCATTGGGTTTTGGTTGGCTCTGCGAGACACAGGTCTTCAATCTCTGGTCTACGACTTCTATGGCTACCTATCAATGCCCATTAGCTGATTGTTCGAGACAGCAAGATGGTGAGGCGTACGCTCTCGCCGATGGACATAAGCTCGTCTTTAGAAAGAGACTGCTTGGCTCTCTTCTTAGCTTTTTTGAGAGCGGGATATACAATGGTCGTGAAGATGTCAAAGATCGGTCCATCCTCAAGATAACCAAGGACGACCTCCTGTCTAGATTTCACTTTCGGGTCGCGATCACCCAGACCCGGAGTCAAAAGGCCATGGTCGCATTTGTCAGCACTGCAAGCACCATTTCGGACATCCTGTGCAGTTTGCATTGTAATATTGCGAAGACTTCCCGAATTTCCAGAAGAGCTCATAGACGGTAAAGTCTCCAATTTGGCAGATTTGGCAGAGGCATCCAATTGGGGTGACGTACTAGAGCGTTTCCGCTTTACTGGAGGAGCAGGATTTGGTCTCACTACAGTTGACGCGGACTCGTTACCCCCAGCTCTTGTGGGGCTTAAGTGTATGCGAGAATTACTTGAGCCCGGATTGCTCACATTTGATGTTTCCCATCCGTCGCGTTTTCCTGCACCATTATCCAAGGGTGTATTGGATGTCTTTGGACTCCTTTTCGGTATCCCTCGGTCCAACTTTGGTTTCCCTGATTGCTTCGGTGGCAAAACGCTAGGTTCTCTCGGCGCCTTCGGCGGGTTGCGTATATCGTAGGTTATGTCAATGTTCCGTCCTGCGTACTGGGCTGCTGCCCTTGGTGGACCTACGACAGGAGTGCCGGCCGCTGTACCATTCCTCGAAGTCTCTGGTTCTTCTGGCCGGTTACTGCGTGTAGACGTTGAGCGGGCCTTATCATGTATGGGTTCTTGCGGTTTGAGGGTATTTATCCTGGGCCCCGTGGTTGGGCTTCGAATGCCATAATCTGGCAAGGGTATCTGAGTCCTTGGAACCATGCCCTCTCTTGACTTCGTTCGAACGCCATTTGCGGTGGGTCTAGGATTAATGTTCTTGGGGGGTGCTTGTCCGTTGATAGTGCCATTCTGGCCGACTGTTGGCGCGGAGGTCATTGACCGAAATTGACTTTCCAATCGAGATGCAGCAGCCTGTGCTTTCGAGGCCGCTTCGCTCAAGGTCTCCAACTGATCTTCGCCATCTTCTCCCTCAGTGAGATCGATAATATTATTGATACGAGCGGCCTGCGTCTGTGCCATTACGTGCGCTTTCACGAGAGAGTAATCTGGATTCGGTGTAGCATCGAAATATCTTGTGAGACGGGCGTGATGATTGTGTTTTAAACGCCGACTTGGAGCGAAGGATCGAGCAAAGGGCGAATGCAGCCTTACTGCCAGAGTGAAGGCATTTGAGCGGGACGTTGTGAGCGCGGAGGGCGCGTTGAAAACTGAAGTATCCAACTTATGCCGAGGATCTACCCTTCCAACAGGTTAGACTGCCAAGCTATCGTTTTGTCGAATGTGATTGAATATAAAGTGAGCGCTCGACCAATACAAGAGGTACATGTCTAGCCTACGAAGCTTTTGGTTCATTTGGTATTCATTGAGCATTGGAGAATGAATCAGATATGAAAATGTGAGAGAAAATTGAGAATCTACATGTCACTCTTCTATGGTCTAGAATATGTGACACCAGTACCAGTACAACCCCACGAGAAAGGATCCGCCGAGATGGATCACAATGGTTCTATCGATTCCCGTAATTGCTTCATTGCTGCGCGAGCGATCTTGGCGGAGCATTCAACGACCCAAAAACAATAGCGCATACACCGAACATGCCAGCTCCTCCTATATTGTACGCAACACTCCGGCCAGCCCACCAATATAGGGTACAGAAAAACAATGGGCCACACGATCGCCCAAATTGACCTACAAAAAGGACTAATTAGCTTAAGATCAAAGGCCTATCAACACTATAACTCACCCCAGCTACGATGATTACCCAACTTGCCTCCTCTTTCACCTTCAGCAGCTTCAAAGCTGCTCAGGCTGTTCAATCCGGTCACCACCGTAGCAGTCGTAACGGCCAGCAGGATAGCTGCCGCCCAGAGTCCGGCTTCTGAAGTTAATTGACCAAGCATGAAGAAGCTTACTGCACAAGCTACCACCCCAAGTTGGACCACTTTAAGCGGATGTAATCGTCTCGTGACGAGTCCTTGCAATATCGCAGCTATTAGACCCATGAACCCAAGTAGTCTTCCTGATTGAGAAGATGAGTAGGCAAAAAGGTCATAAGTCATGAATGGTAAAGAAAACTCCATGCCGCTAAAGAAGAAGATGAAGATGAAATGGGTGAAATTGAGAAGGCTATGCGAATTAGTCCGACTGGGCTGCTGATGCTGTTCAGCATTGGTTTTTGATTCTGGTTTGTCCGTTGATGATAGTACTCGCGACGAAGGTAATGTTTCCGGTAGGCAGAGATACAAATATGCAGTCTCGGCAACGATGAGGAATAGAGAAAACCCAGCGGCCGTTGCAAAGGGGTTGGCGACCACGGTCTCGACATTCGCTAGAGCCGCTCCCAGCGCAGGGCCGAAGGTGAAGGCGATCGAGAAGCAGACCCCAACGAGTGCCATTGTAGCCCCTCGTTGCTTGTCGTCACTAATGTCTGCCACCATGGCTATTGCAAGCTGCACATTTCCCTCGCTCAAGCCTCCGACCACTCTACTCGCCAGAAACGTTCGAAAATCTGTAGCAGCCACCCAGAGGGCCACCGATGCGATATTGCCGGCCATTGACCACAAGAGGGCGGTCCTGCGCCCATACTTGTCTGATAAGGTCCCAATTATGGGAGAGGCGATCGCTTGGAGAAATGAGAACAGGGAGCCGAGAGCGCCTCCAAGAAGCACTATGTCATAGCGATCGCTGATGGGCCTTGAGAAGGACTGCTTGTAGGTATTTAAGCCATATAGAACGCGATTAAGCAGGGAGGAAGAGTCTTGGGAGGTTTCGAGGTTGCGGTAGAATTCGAGAAGCTTGGGGAAAAGCGGGAGAATGAACGTAAAAGAGATCTGAGCAAGTCTTAGCATGGGAATCAGGAGTGGAAGATTTTAAACATACCAAGTCTAGCAGCAGAGAGATCAAGATGACACGCAAGATCTGCTTGCGTTTTGCTGGAGATACTGGAGTGGCAGACATAGTGGAGGGCTGCGTGACGTGGAATCACCACACTCCAACAACGCCAGTGTCCTACATATCAAACATATGCAGCACTTTTATATATGCGGGGCTCCAACAGAGTTCTGGACAACTGTCTTATCTAACCCCATATTTCATTAATTCACGATGGACATATATGACATGCCATATTAGAGTACACCCTCGCTGACCGAGGCTAGCCGAATCGGGTCATGTCAAATTGTTCTAAGCCCGCTCTCAGGCCGGAGCTGGCGGCACGAATGCAAGCTAAAGTATTCGGGGCTAACGGCCCTGTGAGGCTGTCACGCTGTTACTTACTTTGGTGTCTACAACTTAGACGCTGTCCCTCAGCGCTTCCACAACATCATAGCCAATCTCCGTGCTATTCAACATGGACGAGCTCTTTCAGCTCGCGTACGTCAGCCTTGACATTCTGCCGCTACAATAATCTCCCTCTGGGCTGTTTCGGTTTTTCTATCTTCTCCAATCTGGTCTGGTTCCCCACGTCTATGTCGATACATATACCTTGACTTTATCCAGACTATTACATATTTTTTACAGGCACAATGCCTTTGCATTTCTCTTTTGCCTTTGGTGTGGGCAGCTACTTGAACTTTAGCTTTACCATCGGACATCCTGCTGCCAATACGACAACAGCAGAAAACATCGAGCCAAACGGATCAACTTCGAGGCGCTGTGCCAAACTGCCAATGTCAAGACGATGTGCAACATCGACCGGAAAGCCAGTTGACAGGCATGATCATGGCACAATGCCACTTCCTGGCCTTGACATGCTTGACAGACCAAGCCTGAGAAACGACGCTCATGGCATGAAGGTTCCCAGTCTTGAATTTCTGGATAACCCCAGCTCGGACACTATCAAGTCATTGAAAACGGAGATCAAGGCTATCAGAGCTGCCACCAGAACCAGGCCCACGCAGTTGTTACCTGTCAGCCTCAGGGTAGGCACTCTTCAACGATCTTGTCCACAAGCTCTGTCTTTGGCGTTTCCCTCCGGGCAAATGCAAGGCGAAAGAGACTGACTGTGCGGTAGAATCCTAAAGTTGTGGCTTCTTCCGATACGCCTAAAGCAGGTCAATATGCGCCTGAGAATACGCGTATGGCTATCACTCATTGTCCGCTCTACACCAGGGTACCCGTTGAAGTTCGGGACATGATCTATCGATATGTCCTGGTATCCTCAGAGCGTATCACTCGTGCGCATGACCTCATCGGCTACAAGACCCTGGTTGCGAACAATCACCATCCCATTCCAAACATCGACTCACGAGTAATGCAAACTTGTCGATTGATCTACGAGGAGACGTTGCCAATCCTCTATGGGGGAAACATATTCGAGTTCAGCTCCCCAAACTCGATCAGTCACTTTGCAGATGCGAGGCTGTCAAAATCAAGTATGTTCAACCCAGCCAGTACGTCCTCCACTAGCAACACCTTCGTGAATCTTATTAGTAACGCAACAACAGCATTCGCTTTCAAACCTGCGCCTAGTGGCAGACTGACTCTTCTTCGAACGGTTCGTCTGAGATTCACCGCCAGTCCTACTGGGCTGTTTGGAGGAGGCTTCGGTGGGACCGGACAGGTCAATGCATCTGACAGGGACTATGTGTGGGCAGGTGAGCAACCTTTCAGCATCAATCTCATCTCAATCAAAGCAATTCTTCGTGCTGCAAGCCTGGTCGCAGGAACGAAGTTATGCAACTTTGACATTCGGCTCAATGACTGCGTGCGGTTGGTAATGCTGACTCCTAACCTAATAGACTGGTCACGAACGCTGTTCTCTGATACCAAGCAGAGCGAGTATGCATCCAATTACGTTGCTTCGCCTTTGAGCTTCCCTTCTCTCGAGAGGCTGATTCTCGATTTCACTGAATGGGGATTGACCGATAAAGAGGCTCTCATGGTAGCTAGGATCGCTTATCTCCATGGAGTGTGCTGATAAACCATGTAGGTCGAGCCCATCTTGAGAACGTTAAACAGGTTTCCAAACCTCAAAGCTATGTTGATAGAGGGTGTGTCTCATCAGGCTACTCTTGAAAAGTTCGGGGATGGCTTTGACAGCGGAAGCGGGTCGAGAAAGGGTCAGGGTGCAGAAGAAGGTACCGCACGCTAGTTGCTAGAGCAGCAGCATTCACACTCGTAAGGAACCGAATCAGCTTATTTCGACATACCAAAGCAGTGTACGAGTTCTCTACACGAAGTGGTATCCTTGGTATTCCATGACTCACATGTCTAATAGTAAATACAAGACCTAGGAAAGAAGGGGTAATTCCGTGAGCAACTCACACTCTATTACAGCTACAAGAAGTCCGATTCCGAGGGATTCAATCACTACTTCACCTTTCCTCTTTCTACGTTCGGGATTTTTCTGTCGCATAAGTTGCACAATTGCGTCATTGCGGTTCACATCCGTTAACAATGACGCTGCACCTATGAAGTCATATACGTTTCTGACGACATTGGTAAGCTGCGAACGTTTAAAGAACCTCTCTCTTAGTAGGTCCTCAATCACTTTGACCTTTGCTATTGCAATACTGCTGCTATTCCAACTTGTCAACCATTATGGCCCCCTCGGTATTTCAACTCAAATGCTCCTGTAACGTTTGTTCCCCTTCCAATTCTTCCAAATCCCGAATTCCGCCAGCCCCTATCATTGACGCTTCATATCGCAGAATTACCCTTGGGGTCGCGTCGGCCAAAACTCGCTGGCCGCAACCCTCTGCTCCAAAACCCCCAACACAGACTTTAAGATCGAAGACCAGCCATATGCCGAAATGTGGATGGGGGACTACCCCGTTTTGCCCGCGAAAGTTATGAAGACAGGCGAAGAGCTACACAAGATTGTGGACGAGAACAAGGAGCAATTGCTCGGCAAGCAATGCATGGACAAATTCGGCGGGGTAATTCCATTCTTGCCGAAGATATTGTCCATAGCGAAAGCGTTGCCGTTGCAAATCCACCCCAACAAGGACCTGGCTGCGAAATTGCACAAGAAGAATCCAGAGCAGTTTACAGATGACAACCACAAGCCCGAGATTGCCGTCGCTCTGGGCCCCTTTGAGGTGTTTGCGGGCTGGAAACCTACACCTGAGATCCAATCCTTGTTCGATACGCTACCACCACTGCAGCAATTCCTCCCAGACGGCAAGTCGAAAATCGACGATGAGGCACTGCGGAAAATCGTACAGACCATCCTACAAGCCAGCGACGAAAGCATCAAAGAATGCCAGCAAGAGCTCGCCAAAATCCCCAAGGAGAAATACTGCAAGCAAGCCTACATCCTCGACATCCTCCCCAGACTGCAGGAACAGTACTCAATCGAAGACCCAGGCAACCTAGTCGCCCTAATGTAAACCCTCTCCCCCCCCAACTATCTTGACCCCAGCCCTCCAAAATCCCCCGCTAACACCTCCCCCAAACCCAGCACAATGAATTTCCTCACCCTCACCACCGGCTCCGCCATCTACGTCCCCGCCGACTGCCCCCACGCCTACCTCTCCGGCAACATAGTAGAATGCATGGCCCGCTCCAACAACGTCCTCAACACCGGTTTCTGCCCCCGCGCCGACAGAGACAACATCGCCCTCTTCTCCTCCGCCCTCACATTCGCGCCGCACTCCGCCTCTGAAGTCTTGCTGGGCGCGCGCAAGAGTGAGAGGGGGAGGAAGGGGAGGACGGTGGAGTATGCGCCGCCGATGAGCGAGTTTTGTATGTTGAAGACGGAGTTGGGGAGGGGGGAGGGGGAGGTTGTGGGGGGGTTTGAGGGGCCGAGTGTTTTGTTTGCGACGGGGGGGGTGGGGAGGATGGTGGCTGGGGGGGAGGGGTTTGAGATTCGGGAGGGGTTTGTTTTTTTTGTTGGGCAGGGGGTTGAGGTTGAGTTTGAGGCTGAGGAGGGGTTGGTGGTTTATAGGGCTTATGCTGAGTAGAGGCTGTCTGTGGGTGTGTGGCTCATGGGTACGGCGGAGTTCAAAAGCGTGTGCTTAGATGACGAAGAGACGGCTGTTTTCATGCCTAGCGAAATGTGAGCTTCGTAGGGTGTGTAGTCATATCTTGATTGTATTTCGAGTTCAGACAGCTTCTTAGAAAAAGAAGATACTCTCTTTTACATCGCTCGTGGATCCTCCTCGCCATATCCTACAATGTGATTCCCATATCCAACAATGGTTGTTCGGCATGTCACATATCGATCGTTCCCCCGTCGCTCATCCATTCAGAGATACTCCGGTCCCTCCCTGCAAGCACCTCCCTCGCAGACCATCACACCAGTCTTTTCCACATTGATATCTTTCAAGATGACATTCCGTTCCCTCAGCCACTTACCCCTCCCACCCCCCAGCGCACTCACGACAGCATTGGGCCGAATCTGCTGTCTCAACCCCTTCAACGCCTTGCCGTTATCCCCCGTCAGCACGATAGCCTTAAGGCCTAGCCGTGCCATGACCACGCTGCCCATCATCCCAGCGAAGCAGTAGGGAAATTGCTCCACCTCTGCCTCAAAAGCTTGCACAGTCTCGCCTGCTAGTTTGAAGTAAGATTCGTCGTCAAGTAGAGCGCTCAAGCGGTAGAGGTTGCGTGCGCTGATGTTATTGGAGGATGGTTCGGCGGCGTCCATACCGCTTTTGAGCCTCATGAGAAGATCTGGTGGGTGTGGGGATGGCGTGGTATAGAAGCCTGGAGAATCGGCGGAAGTGAAGAGTTCGTTCTGCCGTTTTTGTAGTGTGTCTGCGAACTCAAGATATGTATCGTCGAAGGTGGCTTCATAGAGGTCGATGAGGCCATGGATCAGGAACGCGTAGTCATCACAAAGGCCAGTGGTCGAGCCACGACCTTCACGGTAGACACGGTAGAGGGTTTTAGATTCTGCGTCCCATAGCTCATTCTTGATGAAGTCGACGGCCGCGATCGCGGCTTTGAGACATTCGGAGGATTTCCAAGGGTCTATCGATTCAAGCACGGCGGATGTACGGGCAAGAGCGCTGATAGCAAGACCATTCCAACAGACAATGATTTTGTCATCGATTGCTGGGCGAGGCCGGTGCTGGTCTCGGTATTGACGTAGCTTCTGGCGGCCTGTTTTGAGAGTCTCCGTCACGGAAGCTTCAGGCAAGCCAAGATCTTTGGCCAAAGCTGCAGGAGTTGTCGTGACTCTGAGTACGTTCAAGCTGATGAACTCATCATGTGGATCATTGGCGGATGCAATATTTCCGTCTGCCTTGACACCGTAGAATCGAGCGCAGATGTCGCCATCTTTTTGGCCCAGAACATCATGAAAGTCATTAAGAGACCAGACATAATAAGCTCCTTCCCGCTTCTCGGTGTCGTTTGGTGAGGGGTACGAATCCGCATCTTCGGCCGAAAAGAAACCACCATTTGGTGCATTTATTGGTGGGCTCGTAAGATAGGTCGCGATGTCGTAAACAGCGCCAAGCATTTCAGGATCTCGAGTGATGAGAAAAGCATCGAGATAGACATCTAGCAGCTGTGGTTGGTCGTAGAGCATCTTCTCGAAATGTGGAAGGCTCCAGTCTTTTGTTACCGAGTAACGTGCAAAGCCGTAGCCGATCTGGTCCCTGATGCCTCCTCTCGCCATTTTGCGAAGAGTGTTCATAACCATGACTGTGGCGTTCTTGCACTCCTCTTCGCCAACAATATCTTTTACTGTCTGTGGCCATTGTCCGAGTCTTAGCAGGAGACTTAGATTCGCAGGAGTTGGAAACTTTGGCGCAGTTGAGAAACCTCCGTTGACCTTATCGTACTTCTTCGCAAAGTGCTGATACGCCTCTTCTAGCAGCTCGATCTCCAGCCCTTCTCCTTCACCCCGTTCGCCCATCTGGCGACCATGGCTATGCACGCCCTCTTCGGCAAAATCCCTCAGCTGCCTCGTAATCTCTTTTGCACTTTCCCGACATCGGCCTTCTTGCAGCGTCCAGACATCCTTCATCTTCTCTAAGATACCTAAAAGCCCAACCGTTTCGGCCACCGCCGTGCCCACTGCTGTCATCGAGTGGTTTGGACCAGGCCAGTAGGTACCTCCAAACACCGGTTCCAGATCAGGTGTAATAAACACATTGAGCGGCCAACCTCCGGATCCTGTGGTCGCCTGGACGTAATTCATGTAGATAGCATCGATATCAGGTCGTTCTTCGCGGTCGATCTTGATAGGAATGAAGTGGTCGTTGAGGAGCTGCGCTATTTCGGGAGACTCGAAGCTTTCGCGCTCCATAACATGGCACCCTGACAGGTATTAGCTGATCATGCAAGAAAATCGGGTGCTCAAAGTGGCTACCAGCCAGACCTACAGTGGCACGCCGCATATCCAATACTCACGAATAGTAGCCGGTTATGTTTCTTAGCTAAATCCAAGGCTTCTGGTCCCCAATTTTGCCACGCCACCGGGTTGCGCATGTGTCCTCTTACCTGCAGAGCATCCCCTCAGCCAGTGCTTCTCTTCATCAGCCTTTTGATGAGACCTTGTAAGAACTTACGTACGGACTCCTACTTTCGTTCAGCCTGTTGACCAGATGCATCGACCCCTCCTCAGTCTGTACATCTGCGGTCGCCATAGTTGAGAATGAGATCTTTCCCGGTCTCCCAAAGGTGTTCCCAAAGCGCTGCGCGTGACTACAGCCAGTCCGGCTTTGCGCGAGCGTCTGCAAGGTCGCCAGACAAGCTCGTGGCTCTCGAGGAGCCGGCGGTATGGTGTTCACAGGCTTGCGGGTGGACAATGCTGATTTCAAATGTCGTTCTAGCTTCAGGAAAACTCGCAATAAAGCCAGATTGCCTGAGGTTCGCATGGGAGTGACAGCCACCGTTACAAACGTCATTGTAGGCTCATTGAGATAGGCGTTCTCACCCCCACCATTAGCGTGTGCAAGAGTCTTGCGAATGCTTGGCGCGGAGAACATCCCGCTAAGGTAACACGGCACGCACGGCTCACACGGGCAGGTACGGTACCGCAAGTGCGTGTTCAGTACATCGTACGAACGGCTTTCACTTTGCAAAGCTCATCTGGCGTTGTATCCATTGTGGGAGGCTCCCCAGTAACATATCGTGAACTGCGTTTTGAATCATGCTGAGGTTGATCCTGGGGACGCTGGTAGGGACGTTCCGAACAATGCTTTTACGTGCGTGCGCAGAGCCATTCGATGTCATCACTTTTTCTAGGGCAGATAGCATTCTGGAGACCAGTATTGGCTTGGTTGGTCGACTCGCAGATCGTCCTTTCCGTCTAGACCAACTCCGTAGCTTTCGTCCTCACAATTTCGCATTCAACGGCAGCATCCTCGTCCCCACCATAGTAATTCGTATAATCAACACAGAGTAGCTTGTATGCTGTCTATGTCTTTAGTGTAGCTCTTGGACCTCCACTTGGCTCCCCTGACTCTGGTCTGACGTGGGAGTGAATGGTATTACCTGACACTTTTGCCATTGCCGCGGAAATTGAACTTGGCGTCTGCTTCGTTGACCGTCTGATTATGTTCCAAGATTTTCAATAAGTGATCGAGGTCCCATTCAAACGACAAGAAGCATTGGATGCGAAGAGAAGGAAGGTCAAGTTGTTGACCTTAACAGATGATCGATTCCGTTCCGAGATGTCAACTCGTCGCGGCGATCGAAGATAGAGGACGCCGGGGAAGACTATGTGCCGTCAAGTCTGTATTGAACGCAGTCTTGCTTATCTTGATCGCAATGAATGTGACTACGCCGGAACAAAATGCGGTCCTGATGCGAAGAATTGGCGATGAATTCGTGATCTGTACTAATCCAAAGAAGCTCTGCAGTCCAGAAGAGAAGCTCAATATTAGAAAGCTCAATAAAGTCATTAAACAAACATGGTAGACCATTGGATTGGACAACGAGATACAGGGAGGAAGAGACAGATAGAGCAGATGAATGAGGGGCCTTGGGGCAGTTGTAAGAAAGGTTTTGCTTGTCACCCTTTCTGAGAGGAGGAACGAAAAACTCATCACAGTCCGCCTACCATGTACCCTACATGATACCTAGTATACATTGCGAGGCGTGAGCATGGAATTGAGCCATGAACCACTAGACGTTAGCGACGATAATGATTCATTGTTGTTGCCACATATTCTTCAACCAATTGGATGATAGTCCATCATCCAGAAGTCGGGCATCTTCTTTACAAAATACGATCTTGCAGAGGTTCAGCTCTTTCTGCTTTTTGCGTCCAGACAAAGGATAGTGATTGATTCTTGAAGTTAAAGTAAGTGAGTAGAAAGCATACTTGACATTAAGTAAAGTACTTACGCGCGAGTGTTTGTTTTTACCAAGCCTCTTAATTTCAGCTCTAGTTCTAAGCGCGTTCCTAAGCGCGGTACGATACCCCTGTAACGTAAAGTAAATACTTCACTCGATCCCCTGGAGTTTCCACCACGCCCACTCAGGTAATAACCGAGCCATGGTAGATGTAGAGTCCAAAAAATTGTTTCGAAAACAACCTGGAAAATAACCAAGTCACCCGTCACCAGACCAAATCATGGGGTCAGCCCAGGATGAGATGCGGGCATATATTTTGCAACCATTTCCAAGGTAAGCGATATGAGCCGGTCCAAAGAAGTCGGATAAATAACAGTTGTAGCGTCTCTCTTCCTAGTGGCCTGACTCGTGAGCAGGAGCTCACCTACGCTGCATTCACTCTTCAGCAGCAGACCGAAAATACCAAGTACATCCATTTCCCCATCTTTGCCAGCCACCTTCGCACTGACTGGAAAAATCCCAGAGATAAAATCCGGCTCAACGCTCTATGTGAAGCTGCCTACGCCTCTAAGGAGCCTACCGAGAATCCACCACCTCACCCACCCCATTCCGAAACTCGACCCAACGCTTTCCGCGAAGCAGCACGCCAGCCCTGGAAGCGCGGCACGCCTCCGCCGGTCGTGAAGCAGAGCCGGAGAATGCAGCCGAGGTTCCATTTACAGCAGGAGTCTAATAGCCATGTAGCTATTGCAAAGAGAGCTATTGCAAGGTTGAACGACTATGACAAGACTATGAAGCCTGCGATTGATGCTGTTAATCTTGCTAAAGAGGGGAGGGATGCAAATCCAGGCGCTGCGGCAATTGAAAAGGATCTGAGCCATGCGGAGGAGCGACGTGCGGTGGCGGTAAGTAGGGATCCTAGGCTTGCACGAGGAAGGGCATGAAGACATCCAAACGAGATTGCGCTGATGCGACTATTTTATCTGGATTGCCGAAGCTGAAGGAACTTCATACTTGCGCGATTTCCCGCTCAAAGACGCGTATTTCAAGCAGAGCAGAGAATGCCTGTGCTAACAGCTCTTGGGAACCAACGAGCAATTTTCGAACTAGGAAATGGATCATAGAGATCTTATATCCAATCCTCACGTCTTCAGAATCAACGTCTGAAGATGATCTATACCGTAGAGTGGAAACGTAGGCATGAGTATGGAGTTGTCAAAGCTCAGAAGAGTATTCCAGGACATACCTGAATCTCGAAACATACTCATACGCTACCTTTCGGGCGCCAATTCGATCGCATTGCGGAGGGTGGTCGGCCTCTAGCTATCGGATAGGGAAAAGAGAGCACATCTGAACGTGCTATAGGACATGTTCGAGCATATGAAATATAGTGAGGACGTGTGAGGCGTCATCATGACGGGACGGGGCCTTGACTCCCGCCGAGCTGAAGCACTTGCGCACTGGATAAAGGTGGAGCTGGTGTTGAGATATCCATTCTAATTACCATAGACAGAGCTGTTGCTATGTCTATCTTTCAGCTTGTGCGCGACGATGTTACTCGGATCGCGAGGGTGAAAGTAGAGTTGGACTCTGGGTGATACGACACGGGTACTGTCGCTGCCTATAAGGGTGATGATACTTTTAGTATATGCATGTTTGGACCTCAGTACTTGACCAAGGGCTGGATTATACACAAAAGACCTTCGGAAGGACCAAGATGCGATTAGCCTGGTAGCCCTCAGGTCGTCGCTTGGGTGATCAATGTCTACTCACCTGCAGAGCCAGATTCGTTTCATGCTGCTTGGTAAAGGAGGAATGTACTTCAAGGATGGTAAGCATCTCTTCCAATATCGCATCACTTGCGAGAAAGTTGTATTGCAAAGGTGTTTTACAATTTCACTGTGGAAAGATGGAGTGACGACGCCTGAAAAGAAAAGCTCCTTTCTCTAAAGACCGCTAATGTCATGGCTGACTGGCAGAGTCTTAGCATCCTATCTTTCCCTTTACAACAGCCCTAATCCCTTTCGAATCCAATTTGGGAAAGCCAATCTGATAATCATGCTGGAATTCCACATCCGAGATATCAGTCTCGAATAGCTCCATATCATACCTCAGCACCGTAGCCATGACCAGGAACAGCTCCGCGTGAGCTAGGTTAATCCCAATGCAATTGCGCCCGCCTTTGTTGAAAGCCATCTGATACTTACGTTTCTCGACTCCCTTCGTACCAAGCCAACGTTCAGGGATGAATTTCCACGGATCGGGAAAGATGCTTTCGTCCGTGTGAGCGCACAGGCTCGTCATGCTGACGGGCGTGCCGGGAGGAATGTCGTACTTTTTATAGCGAAGGGTCTCGTCCGGAGCGATGCGGCAGACTCTTGCTGTTACACCAAAGGAAAGTCGATTACCTTCGGCAATGCAAGCGCTGAGGTACGGCAGCTGCTCAAGTTCTGACCATGAAGCAGTCTCAGGAACGGTACTGAGTTCGTCTCGAACCTTTTGCATCATGCCTGGGTTAGCCAGGAGATGGAAATGGGTTATTGCCAAGGATTTTGCGGTTGATTCGGTTCCTTTTTGCGTATTAGCAACGGGCTCGGCCAATTGCGGGGCTCAGAAAACGTACCTGCTATAACAATCAATGTGCCTTCATGTTCCAGCCGTAGCGGGCTCTTCTCCGTTGCGGGCAGCGTATCGTTGTCACGCAAAGCATAGAAGATTGATCGCTTTTGTCCTCTCGCCTCATCGTTACGGTCCTCAAGCACACGATGAATTTCTAGGCCAATTTTCTAGAAAAGTCAGGGGTGCTCGAGAGAGATCAACCGATTGCTCACAGATGAAAAATCTTTCATATCAAGTACTCCAGGCGGCATAATATGCTTGGCTAATACCATGGGCAACATCTCTAAAGCGTCGACAATCCATGGGAAATGTTGATTAAATTTGACTCCGAGTAGAAGCTCGGCCAGATTGCTGCGCAAAGTAGATGCACGTGCAGGGTCTCTCAGCAAGTCATCATCTTGTCCAAAACTGTATTGCAGAACCACGCTATCTTTATGAGTATAGTACCCTGTCTTTTCGGCAGGGCCGACTCACTCATTTGCAAAAGCGAAATAGATATCGGAGAGGTTCACAGGGGCGGTGGAAGATTTCGCCCTTTCAGTAAAGAATTGGGAAAGGATTTCCACCTTGTTCGCAATCATAGGACCTAGATTTTGTACAGATTTCTTACTAAAGAACGGGTTCAAGGCCTCGCGTCGTTTGCGATGAAGATCATGGTCCACAGTCCCTCCCAAGGATAAGGGCACCGGCAGCGTCCTGGTCTGATGTGCGTATTTGTCCCGCCGGCGGAATGACGGAGCATAGATATCATCTAAGAATTCGACATCGTTGATGTGAATCTCCCAAGGTGTGATACGAACGATGGGCCCTTCAAGCAATACCATCAGTACGTTGCTGTCCCCTTAAGATAATGAGGGGGATTGAACCGTATTGCGAGTGCAAATCTTTGATTTTCCAGACGAATTTCCCTTGCTGGATTGCGTCGTAATAGAACTCGTACCATGATGTCAATGCAGCAAGTCTTGGACCTGGGATGTGCCTTAATGGGCTAAGGAAGATCCTGCTGAGGACAATATAAAGGGTGTATGCAAAAAGGGTAGTAATCAAAGCAGCGACAAGATCTTTCCAAGACATTGTGATAGCCATCCCGGGAGGAAGATACTGGACACAGACGATCGCTGCAGTTGAGTGGCCCTTTAACAACTTGCAGGCAGAATTGATGTGTGAAGCCCTGAAGAGACTTTGGCTTCTACCGGCGTCTACGCTGAAATGTGTTGCGGTTCAATGTCTTGGGGTTTGTATAAAAGAAGAATGGTGTTCTGCCTTGGGTTTTAATGTCTTAATGCGAAGGATAATTTACGCGGTGATTTATAAGGTGTTTGCCTAGATCAGGCGTCTACCGTATCAGGTTAGCTCCGTTCCAGCTGGGGATGTCTACCGACATGGTAACCGTAAGCAGAGGCAACGCTCGAAGGTCACAACAACAACTACAGCTTTGGACACAAGAATATCATACACCGTAAGTCTTCTCTTACGGATTTTTCAAGCTCTGCGCAGGAAGCCTGTTACTGGATCGGACAGATTTCGCGCATTCCAACAAAATTCCTCGCTATACCTCCTCCATACTACCCATTACCATGCTGTCAGATCTTCTTGCTTTCACAAAAGACCATCAGAGCCGTCATCACAGTGTCCAAAGTGATCCAGAAGAGGCGCTGGGGACGCAAAGTCTCTATAGCATGCAGAATTATCTGTAGCCCAGTCACGAAGTGCAGACCAATCTCTACATTTTCGAAGCTGGCCGTCCCCTGTAATGTTACGACCCCATGAGTAAAGTAGGGTATCTCCAGCTGTGCACATGATGTATTGCCGCAGGCTATCAAAGCAGTGCATCGGATGACCTAAGTCATATGTCAATGGCTCATTTGCAGATAATTGATAGAACGTCTTGCGAATGATTGTCTGTTTCAAAGTCAGTACTAATTCAGAAACTTAAATTTTGTACAAACCCACAAGACAGTGCATCTGATGGTAAGCATCGATGATGTATACTCCTTTGGAAGGATCGCTTGGCAGGCTTATGGTAGCTGGAAGTTGTCTCTCGGCTGCCCATCGATGCTCCACAGCCACTATGCCATGTGCGGGTGTAATATTGTCCCATAGAGCCTCGACAGCCGGCTGTTCGTTGGGAAGCATCGAGCTATACTTCGAGCACCAGCTGTACTGTGTCCAACGATCTAATCCTGTATCGACTGCACTTGAGAGTGAGCCGGCGTCCGTATTGAGGACTCTATGATGGCGTCGTCATACCATATTCAACGCTCAGACTCTTCGACTTTGCATGCTGAGCCAGCACGACGATGGAGAGTAGCAATGTCGACGTAGCGAGGGCGATGATTGCAATTGTCTTCCATGGTATGCTTAGGCTGATCATCGCCGCTCTCATTCGATGGGCCTCCTTCGAGGAGTTGTTCCATCCCAGGAGAGACTCCGAAGACTCGGAGTCTTTTGGCATTCTCACGGCAGGTGTGTCTTGATATTTCCGACCTTCCAATGTGCAAGTCCCAAAATTTGCTCTTCTCAGAAGGAACAAATGAACGAAACGGAGGAGAGCGGAATCCTGGAAGGATTGACATCATTTACCAATGTAGCGTCCACCAAAAAGCATGGTAGAGGGAGACTGAACATGACAAATAAGCACATCTCCGCCAGTCTCCGTGACACGTTATCGACCTTGTCGGAAAAGGTTGCGAGTATCACATATATCTGGGTGCTGGAAATGGAGTGATCTGCAAATGCAAGGAAGATACGCCGTATCACAAACACACCAATCAGACTCTGGATACCCACCCACACGGATCGAAATCTCAGCTGAGCCTTGTTTCGGAGCTGGAATCCCTTCGAATCCCAATGTGATGCTGACCGCTGCGTGTAAGGTTCCTCCGTCAGTACATGTAATGTAATCTAGCCCCATTACAGCAACTCAAGTACCTCGTTTGTTGTCCAAAATTCAATCACGACACAGCGCGATACGCCGAGCCACCATGTGGTGAACGTTACAGTAGTACGCTTTAGGCGCATATGTACGTGCATTCAGCTGCAAGTCTTATGCACTGCTTAAATAGGCATAGCGTAAACCTATAAATGAGCCGATTGGCGCATATGTTTGCCTGTCACAGATGCATGATACGGCCTTACAGCCTTTGGGTGATGATGGTGTCCTGCACCGGCATGATTTGAATGCAGATCATGACCACCCTCGTGGAGCAGCTGCCACTACGTGTGAAACCCCTAGCGAGAAAAGGCGATGTAAGCCTGCAGCTACGGTGCCCACATCAATCTTGCTGCACCCCTGCAAGAGAACGCCTGGCTTCTTGAACAACAGGAACTATACTCCCACGTGCGGCAGTCAATCTATCAAGAATTGTACCCATCTTACCTATCATTCGATCAATGGTTTCATTTTACGAGTCGTAGACTTTTCCTAAGCGTTGCACCCTACCGCGTTTGGAACTAATTGAGACTGAGCTCAGTTCTCTGACGAAATGTCTACCCAAACGTCACCAACGCCTGTTTTACCCGAAGCGTCGACAGTGACTCCAAAAACCATCATTGCCGTGGGTGCAATACTACCTGCGTTGGCTGCAACCGCTGTAGGCCTTCGATTCTATGTCAGAATTGCAAGGAGAACATCCGTGGGTCTTGATGACTACCTCATCCTCTTCGCGCTGGTAAGCTTCTCTGGAGACTCCATTGCGTGAGAAGCTCAATATTGAAGTCACAATAGACGTTGACTTTTGCGCTTGGTATCATGATGATCGTTGGTAAGTAGTGATGTTCACAAAGGTAGCTTTCAGTCTGCTAATCTTTGAAATTGCATAGGTTCTGCCGTACACGCTTTGGCTCAGCCCACGCCTTTGGGCGATGGGCCCACGGGCTTCATCATTGTTCTTAATCGTGCAATCGTCATCACGGAGAAGGTTCAGTTTGTTCGGAACTCGGACAGAACTTGCATCTGATGCTGATAACAATGCATAGATGAAATGGGCTTTCAACCTACTCCAAGTGCTCATTCTAGGCTCGATCAAGCTCTCAGTCATATATTTCTACAGACGGATCTTTCGAGGCAAAGCTTTCGACCTATATTCGAAGGGCATGATCGCCATCGTCTGCGCCTGGACGATAGCATTCTTCTTCACGGTCTTCTTCGAGTGTGGAACCGATTTCAGGTACCTTTGGGGAAGACTATTAGATCTTCTTACGCACTGCACCGACGATGTGATGTACCTAAAATCGTACGCGATCTCAGATGTTATTACTGACGGTTTGATATTGGTGATGCCGATCCCGACAGTAAGTGCCAATCGAGCTCCAACTGATCGTATGTCGTTGTGGCGATAATGCTGAGTACCTTAGATTTGGCATTTGCAGATGTCTATCGATCGCAAATTGGCTGTGTGTGCAGTATTCCTTCTGGGCGTAGTGTAGGTTTTTCTTCATCAATAATTGAAGCATCAAAGAGTCTGCGATACTGACAAACGCCTATCCAAGAGCTGTCGCAGCAGGACTTGCGCGGGTTGTCATTTTTGTGTCTCAACTCAACGGTATTTCCCTTGCCATCATGGTTGCTTTCGATTGGTGGCTCACAGAAATACGCAGATGCTTTCTCCATTTCGCAAGGAATTCGTAAGACTTCTTACACTGTACCAATCGTACGCTGCTCATCGATTTAATCAGTACTCATAAGTACGTGGATGTACTGGAGCATGATAGAGATGGGTCTGTCAATAATGGCCGCGTGCCTTCCAACGCTAAGACCACTATTTCGTGAATGGTCTCTCCAAAGCTGGTACAAATATGTCACAATTTATGTCTCGACTCGAACAAAATTTCATTCGACACGGCCCAAGAATATTTCCGATTTGGGACCTGGAAAATTCAGACAAATCCGCAGGGATCCGGAGGACACTTTAAACCCTTCCCAGGTAGGCATCTTGCAACCAAAGAATGCCCGAATAGCGAACGCAATTTATCCTATGATGGACCTAGAATCCCAGCCTGATTCACACAGTGGAGGTATAACGATTGGCACTCAAATTGAATAGAGTATCTCTGTGCAATCAAGCAGAGCTAGCTGAGTCAATGGCTGTAGTTGAGTGATGTGCAGACAATCGAAGCGTCTGAGACACCACAGTATTGCGCCTAGATAGAGAAATAGCCATGATCCCAAGCTCCAGAGCAGCTGAGCCAGTGATGATGCATTTTCATCTGTTGCCTTTTTTTTCTGTGCCTGCATTCTGCTATATTCAGAAGAAACAGGCTCATTAGTCACAGTCATTTCGACCATAACCCTCATGATTCAAACTTACTATTGCCTCCTCGCAACATTTGCTTGGACCCATTGATTACTATCCTTCTAGCCAACGAATCGAATTCCAGTCATTCAGGCTAGCTTGAAAAGAGCATGCATGATGGCGCCATCGGTACGTCCTATCTGCGTACATTGGTGTAGGGGTGGAGACCATGATATCAGGTGGAGCCTACATGGCAGGACCGAGAGAGCAATAGCCGAGAACCTCTATCCGACCTGCCGATGATTTCCTCTTCCTAAAGAAGGCCTCGATTGGGGAGCCAAGTGTTTCAATAATCTAGATCGTTGTACCTCTGAAGCCTTGTGGGTGCCCTAATTGGCTGGTTTGCTGGAAACTGTCCGTTCCCATAGCCTTACTTGCCTCACCCCCCAGCTAAGGCAGATGGGAGTATAAGTAGAGCAACCCAGCAGCCCATTTCCCTATCCACTCCAACGTTCGCAAAGAGATCTTTACTACGATTACCAACCACAGATCTTCAATTTCCCGCAACCAGACGTCAAAACCCCACTATCGCAATGCATTATACCAGCTTCTTCACTATAGTCTTCACCGTGGCCCTCTCTAGGTCTATTTTGGCTGCCCCAGGTGAGTGTCCCATTTGCATCCGAGACATCACTCACTCCAGGGCTGAGCAAAAGCAGTAGCGGAGGCTCGGGCCGACAAAGTTACCATTCCCAACGATGACGGTACAAGTGACGTCGCTGAGCTCTGGTAAACGATGGCCTCCGTCAAGGTATGGCTTTCACCTCGCCAACAAAGCACGAATGCCGGACAGTCATCGCCCAGAGCTTGCTCCTGTTGTAAAATGTTGAACGAGAATACTGACGATGGTTTTGAGACTCTAGGGCCCATAGGAGTACGCTCCACAGCAACTCCAGGGTGACGTAGAGAACATCGCTGGGACTACGAATGCACGCTCTTTTCAACCAGGAGATAGTTTTGTTCGATAGCGGGAAAGAGTCGATGGAACATGATCCGGCATGAATGCGTACAATAGCAGAGTAATTCTAGCAACACCATAATCATCGTTGTTACCGAATCTGATCCTTCTGGTGCTTGCGAATACGTGAATGCCAGTGCACACGCGGCACATGGTGATGCACAACCCCTAGCAGGAAACAAGTTAAGTGAGAAAGTTTTGTAAGCGACGATAAGAGATCGTGCATCAGGATTCCCTTGCGTGTTCCACTTTACATTATGGGAAGTAAGGCCGATAGGAACGACATCCTCGTCGTGTGGAGGTGAAGTAAACTCGCGGTCCGGGTAAGAATCCGACCATGCCAAGGCTACACCCATGACTATGATACACTATCATTCCTCAATGAATCAAGTTATAAAGTTCTTTCGAAAGGCATAGTATTAAGAATAGCTAGTTAAGTATATTCTTCCGTAGAAGTAACATATAGAACGTTATCATTAAAGGTACAGCGTGGGAAACGGATTTGGCGCATGGTCGGATTCTTACCCGGACCGCGAGGTAAAGTAGGAGTGGATGGATGATCTCGGCGTTCCATACCGGGCCGCCGGGCACTTTATTTGCTTGGCACCTTGGCAAAGTACCAGTACGAATCATTCCAGCATTTCCCTCGCACAAGTCACCTTCCCTTGTTCGTACTATGCTGCTGCCTACTCCGATACGACGCCCTTGCTGCTTGTTGTAGTAACAGCTACCGTGGGCCACAGCCTATGCTGTGAGCTAGGAGACTACTTGAGCACACCGTCTGAATCTCTACCCATTTCCGCGACGATCACTTTTCGCGCAGCAATGTCGCACAAGAGGGGCTCAGCTCAACATGATATATTACAGGTAATATACACGTGTTGACCCCGGTCCAATGCAGCTTGACGTTTTGCCAATATGTGTCTCCTGCATACGGCAAAGCTCAGCTGAGGGTTCCACTTGAATGTTCAAGCTGCCTGATCGATGCATAACGATATAGGGTCATGTAATTGGATGGCCAATGACGTCTCCTTGTGTACGGTGCAACCAATACGCGTTTGCATCCCCAATCACTTCCACAGGCAATTACTTTGTCTTAGACCTCAATGTGTGGAATTTGGTTCGCTTTCACACTCTCCTCTCAAAAGAACCGTGATGTAGTGCTTTCTGCGTACAATCTTGAAGTCCTCTGCCCATGGCTCATCGCAAGTCCGAAGAGTTGTATGGATCCAGTGATGAGTCCCGTCTGCTATATCCTGATGAGCGCCGTCATTCAGCGTCGAATATACGTCCAGAAAGCCAATCAAGGCGACTTTTCATGTACTGCGGCTTTTCAACGCTGCTACTTCTTGCCATAACCAATGTTGCCACAATAATTTACCTCTTCCGAATTGGAAAATGCGATAGACCCAATACCCCGAGCAAGTCATTCCAAATACCATGTTGATTGGGAAGTATTCTGACAATCAGTAGCTTCCCTCGAGTCTGTTGACGAGCAGTGGACAACATACCAAACTATGACAGACTACAGCTCCACGGACTCCGCCGTTGTTGATGCTGCATGGGAAGGATACGTTGTCAATGGCTTTGTGGCCTTACCTGCATTATGGACCAAAGACCGAAAATGGCCACCTGGGAGGCCAATGCC
>JAABUL010003317.1_pt1 | contig 24187 bp, 24 predicted proteins | sample 5559151 | NCBI WGS metagenome assembly JAABUL01 (sample SAMN10711876, study PRJNA513368) | rock metagenome | isolation source: Antarctica rocks | place: Antarctica: Victoria Land, Pudding Butte sud | reverse complement strand
CAATCTGTAATTTCTTTTCTATGTCATGGCCTCGTCTGATCGGGACTACAATACCATGATCTGCAAACCCGTTTTTCGTTGCGAAAGAAACCCTCTGCTGTTGAATGTCTGCAATCACCACTGGTATCCCTTCTTTTTTGGCCATAGCGGCACATAGGAGCCCAACAGCGCCAGCACCGAGGACAAGAACGCCTGGAACTTCCGAGCTAATATTAGCCCGCCGTGAAGCATGAATCGCTACACTTAGTGGCTCCAGTATTGCTCCGAGTTCGAAAGGAAACCCGTCTGGTAATCTGAAAATCGATCAACTTTACTGAAGCGGAGGTTTCTAATAACTGACTTGTGGCACCATTTTGCAGGGTGATTGATTCTTGAATTTCAGATCTGGACAGATATTGTATCTCCCCTCTTTGCACATTTGACACTTCTCATTGCCACCACAAGGAAGTCCCACTTCCAACGCGACGTGGTCGCCAACCTTGAAATCCTGCCAAATTCCAACTTCCGATCCGATTGCGGCAACCACTCCCACTGACTCGTGACCTAACGATAGGGGTTCTCGAACTTGGATATCTCCGTGACGGAAATGCTGATAATAGTGCAAGTCAGAACCGCGCAAGGTGGTGGCTCGAATGATAATCTGGAGCTGTTCTGGTCCAGGGCCTTCCAGCGCACGTTCTTCCTTGAGAGTGAAGGTATTAGTCGATGCACAGAAGAGAGGCCGGTCGGTAGACTTGCAAGACGCAGATCATTGGCTTCATGTAAAACCGAAGCTTTATAAGTGAGAGTCATGGCGACTTCAATCTGAGCAATTTCTCCCTTATCAACAATCCTACAGAGGAATCAGATTGATGTTAGTACACATCTTAGTATTCTGTCCTCGACTGTGTCTGGCTTATGACATTGCTATGCGCTTTAGTTTTCAGCACGAGACGTGGGTGCCAAGAGTTTGACATCATTTCGTCGGATGCCAGCACCCAAACAAATGGGGGGCTATCCGCTAGCTTCCGCTTCCCAAATGCAAGTAATCGTGGCAATTCATAATGTACAACAAAGCCACGTACCTGAAAAGATGCCTGGACTAGCTTACATTGGGCAAGTCGACCAATGTCCTGTCTACCAACGACCATAAGTGAATGTTGCCCTGACAGACAGTACTTAGCGTGCTTGCACTCTTGCCTCGTCAGTAGACTTAGTAGCTCGAGCCACTCGCATCTCTAGTCCCCCCTCTCCAGGAAAAATGTAAAGCTGGATCATATGCTCACCAGGGTGAAACTCGACTTCAGAGCTATTTCCATAGATCCGAGATCGGCGTAATCTCAAACCTTATGCTTGCACTGCAGATGAAAGCTAGGATGCTCCTGCTCCTTTCGCTTTCAACACCAACAGTACGCAGATCTAGTCAGCCCTAGGGCAGACTGGCATGATACGATGTATGTACCCTTTCAATCTCCAACGGCCTTTGCCCACTCGATTCAATCAGGGGATTCTTTCGTTTTCCACCACTAGAAAATGTTTTTCGACAAAGGTACATAGCCACTGGGGGTACGAACAGTAGACAATTGCAACTATGTTGTGGATGATCCGCACAAAGATGCACTATCATTTGCTTACCTCAGTTCCTCCACCTGCGAACTTCTGAAAGATACTTGGCAACTGATATAGGAAAGCCGTCCAGTTGCAGCGTGAAAGCAACCGTCAGAATGGCTGAACTCCATTTCTCAGACTGCCCTATGAGAGCGAAATTGGTAGCGGCCCGTAATCCAGATGACGTAGAAATCCATCGGGCGAAGCAGCATCTTGAGCTTTTGGGGGTGACTTTGCACACGATCATAGCGAGATATAGAAGCAGGCAGATTTGCAAGCCGTTGTTATGCGTCTGTGACGATAGTGCATGAGGAGCAGGCAGACCAGGCGATGGAAGCTGACAAGGACGTCCTGTGCAAGAAGCTACTAGACACCAGCCTGGAGGTATTGAGTGAGTCACTTATTTCTAGCAGGCGTTCAGGACCAAAGCAGAGGAGTTTACAGCCTCTTTTCAATGATACAAAGCTATCGACGAAAGAGAGCTGTGGCTGGTGTATCAAAAGTGCGGACTGCGGTCTTGAGACCTGGAAAGGCTGCCAAGGCCCGATACGGCGCTAGCAGCTCTAATGCAGATCGATATAAACTCTCAGCAACACATAGGTACTTAGATATAGACTTGTCCCACGGTCTCATTCGCTATTATAGACTTCATACGAGACCGTTGGCATTCCTATAGACTGAAACAGAAACGCCATGCCTCCGGCTAAGCGGCGCAAACTCTCTCCAGCAACTGAGGCACAGGACAGCATTACTCAAGAAGACAGCACAGGATCATTAACACAGTCAAAGTCGAAGTGGATGGGTGGTCCGGAGGAATCATATGAAGCTGGGCCATCAGCGGCTCCTACGGTTGAGAACCCTCCAGTAGACAAGAATAAAGAGAGGCAAGAACGATTCAAGGCTCTCCAAGCACGTGCTGTACGTTGATAGCTTCGCACGCAATCTACATACTGACATGCCAAATAGCAAAATTCTGCCAAGAAGAACCTGAAGGAAGCCGCTGCTGAGTCCCAACGGCTTGCGACTGATCCTAACCTCCTCTCTTCCCTCCAGCGCAAGCAGGCTTTCGCCTCGCACAACCTGCTGAAAGCAGATACGGCTGCAGCTGGAGAAGACTTCGAGAGAAAGCGAGCCTGGGACTGGACGATCGACGAGTCAGAGAAATGGGACAAGCGAATGGAGAAGAAAGAGAAACACCGAGAGGATATAGCTTTCCAGGACTACACACAGGACGCGCGGAAAATCTACAAGCGGCAGCTACGAGAGTTGAAGCCAGACATGGAAGGCTATGAGAAAGAGAAAGCTGCAGCGGTTCAGAAGGCAGCTCTAAGTGGGGGCCTAGAGATCGTAGAAACCGAGGACGGAGAGTTGGTCGCTGTCGACAATAATGGGACGTTTTATTCTACGGCTGACAGTACGGAATTCATCGAAAATAAGCCTGACCGGGCGGCTGTGGACAGACTGGTCAATGATCTAAAGAAAGCAGAAGAAACGAGATTAAAGAAGAGGAGGGATAGGGGCAAAGGCGATGATGATGGAGATGTGACCTTCATCAACGACAAGAACAAGCAGTTCAACCAGAAGCTTGCTCGCTTTTACAATAAGGTCAGAACTATCATCGCGCTAGACCATCCACCGATGCTGACAGATTTTAGTACACTGCGGAAATCCGAGACAGCTTCGAACGTGGGACCATGATATGAACGCCTAACAAGTCGAAAATCATTCGGCCTGGCGCCAAGAAACCACGAAGGATGGCGATAATTGAGAGGTATCGAAGTGAAACATTGTTTACAATTATGATTATAACATGCCTCTCCTCCACGCCTTTGTCGCGAGGGCTTCTATTTCAGCGGTTGCAACAACACCCTTGGTACTGTTATCCTCAATGGCCTCAACCACCGCCTCCGCCACCAGATCTGGTTTCAAGGGCTTTTCGACCGCCGCACCAGCTATCCACGTCAGCCGTCCGCCCAAGAGCGAGTTCGCCATGTTGCCTGCACTGCCAGCGAACGCGATCGGAAGGGTGAACATGCGGGATGAATCGTATAAGAACCCCGGTCTTATGAAGATACTTCGAAGCTTCGGCAGCGAGGATGCTATTGTGGACTCGGCGTCTCTCTTGGTGGTGATATACCGTTTTGGCAGCATTGGAGCTCCCGCCGCCGCTGATATGAAGACGAACGATGGGACTTTATGAAAATTGGCTTCTTGCGCGAGTGTGATAGCTGGAAACACTGTCAACAATACACTCATCCCTCCAATTCGAACGCATACCCGAATCCCGATTCATAAGCTCATACGTCAACTGCCCATCCCTCTCCTGCGGTTCCAACGCCTCCCCCTCCTTCCTCTCCAACGGATTCTGACTTCCCGCCTTAGTCGCACTAAAAGCCCTACTCAACCCCTTCCATATCGACTCCTTCCCCGTAATCACACCCTTGTAGTCCGCTTCCAACAGTATACCCATAGAATGCACGACCGCGTCCGCGCCGTCCAGCATGGGCTTGTAGGTGTCCGGTTTGAGTATGTCTGCTTTCTGCCACCGAACCGATTTCGACCATGGAGGCGCGTCGGGAGAGGATGTGATGGCGGACCAGGTGGGTTCGCCGGAGCGCGAGATGGAGGTTACGTCCCAGCCTCTGCTGACTGCTACTTTGCATATTCGAGAGCCTGGGGTTGGTTAGTATTTGGGGTCGATTTGGGTGGAACGACTTCTCGGACCAAGAAAGCCATTGCCTCCGCACACTACAATCTTCTTCGCCATCAGTCTCGTTCAGCTCGAGGCGTGAAACGGAAGAGCAAGGTCAATGTAATTGGTTATCAAAAAGACATCATCAGGCCGAGCTCTGCGGGAGATCTGCGAAGGAAACCGCAGCCGCAGTAGCGTATTCCAAGACTGTGGAGAAATCTTGGCACTGAATAAAATACGGAGATTTAATCAGTATTGGGTAATTGCTATAATTTCGCATATTCGATGCCAAGCTTTTCCAAAAGTCTTGAATACGCTAAAGTCAGAGTCCTAGATTAGATACAGTAGATCTTATCAACCTTTCCCCAAAACACTCTCTAGATTTCAACCGTATATACCCTCTTGCTGCGCCCAGACTGGCTCCAGGAGTACCTATAGAGATGAATATGAGATCATAAGTTTGAAAGCCTTTGAAAAATCAAATGGCTGGAGCTTTTCGTGCACCTTGATCTATTCTCCTCAGATGGGTAACCCTACATAGCACCACTCCGAATGCAACTCCATCACCACACCGCAACATGTCAGTGACCGGGTAAGCCAAACGATCCTATCATACTCTGTAGAACCCTACTAAGACCCGCACAGCCTCTTCTTCCTCCCCACCCAAGGCGTCGAAACCCCGTCCTCCCAAGATATCCTCAACCGCCTCACATCCTACTACAACCCCTCGCCGCTCCCATCCTGGTCCCTGTCCCACCGCCTCTTCCGCGAAACACCTCTAAGTGCACCATCCTCTGCCGAGAAAGCAAAAGCAACTGGTCAACGCTATCTCCAAATTCTGTCCCTTTCCCACCACGCGCCCAGAACTTACGTCGCCATCACCACGACCAATACTCCCTCTCAGACAAGAGCCGGAACGCCCGCTTCGTCAAATATAAGCGCTGGTGCTGAAGCGGCTAGTGGGGAGCCAGCGACTATCGTGTCTATACCGTCAGGTCTTCATACTGAAGAATTTGTCCAGCTGGCTGTGACGAAGCTTGGGGCGTCGTGGCAGCAGAGACAGACGCTTAATGTGGTGAATGGACTTGCGCTTGAGGTTGGCGATTTTCGAGTCAGGGTTGGGGATGTGAGACAGGGTAGTGGTGGGGGTGCGCAGATGGGGAGGGGGACTGTGGTGGAGATTCAGTGGGTTGGTGGTGAGGAGGGAGAGCAGGATTGGGAGAGCGCTGAGGCTGTTATTGGGGGCTTTTGGGATGGTTTGGGCGTGAGCGGGGCAAGAAAGGTTTTTTGGGTGCCGGGGCTTGCGGAGGGGGAGGGGAGTGTGAGGCAGTGGTGTGATATCTTGAGGATCAGGACGTGATTGACACGAGGTTGGTGATAGACCGTGGGGTTTGTCTCGGCTTTTCCTCATCTGCTTATTCCGTTATTGGACCATTGACCTTTGAAGATACTGTCTCCGCTATAGCGCACAAGTTGAAATGGCCTGTCGCATCACTCGCTCTCTAGAGGTGGAAAGATATAAAAGCCATGCCTTCCTGCCGAGGCCGAGTACGACACATGCTAGTCGGTAGATCCACGGGTCTCCACTGCAGAGCCAATGTTCATCCGGGCTATGTATCTTTTGGTCACGTCAGACATGTCCTTGACTTCCATTACTGAGCAGACATCGTATCTGCTGGAGTTCCTGATGGGCATGAGCATAATGTGGCCTGAATGTGAATTCGGATAGAAGACTGAATTTTTTGCTACAAATTCAACCGCAAAGCTGGGATGCACATGAATGAAGGCGGATACGGGCCTTTGGAGGGGGTTGTAGCTGCTTGATGTAATCAATAACCATAGACACCGTCTAACTGATAGTACAATATAGTGGCTCCAATCGATTTGCCATTGGATGTTGTAATGCTCTGGTTCCCGCTGGTTTGACGAGTTGTGTAGTATAATAGAATAGAATCCGAGGCAGCTCATGCTCATAACAATTCGTGCAGGTAAGAAGCACTTGCACTTCCCTGATATAGGGCGCTCAAATCAGCCATTGTTGTCCTTTTTGACGAAACTGTTCAATCGTCCCTTGACCCCTTCTGCCAAGCGTCTTTGCATTCCCGAGCGCTTTCATGATCGAGACTTGATGCTGCTTAGATAAACGAAGGATACAGTATAACACTGGCTGAGGCTGGCACCTCCCGTTCAAAACTATTCAGACTTGGTATCTGAATTTGTATTTCGCTTGCCACGACGGTAATTCAGTTGACGGACCCTGGGATGAGGTGTTAGCAGAGGGTTGATGGTGGGGCTTTCGAAGTGGCAATCTTGACATAAATCAGTCGTACTCAGTAGTTAGTAATACGTAAGTATTAAATCGTTTGTGTACGCCTTGGCGCTTTTGGCTCTTCATGCTGTTTCGCGTTTGTTAAGGCGATGTCAAAATGCGACTGTAGGGTACGTGAGTATTAGGTACTGTTGTAGTGTTTGATTGTTTGGAATACATCGCTTGGAGCGTTGATCCCAGCGGCGAGTATGCCAATCTACTGACCAAATCACACCCCCTCTGGTACCCCGAGATCGGAGGCGAGCATCTTTTCGAATTTCATAGAGCTGGTTCTGTCAAGTGGTAAACGCTAGACTGAGCCATAGATCCGGCCAGCAAGTCTTATCAAGGACGAACGATTAAATCTCCCCTTCATGCCTCTCGAAAAGCCTCAGTTCAGTAATCTCCTCCTTTCCTGGTATCTGCCCGTAACAGTATGGAAAGCAACCATTGAACGTGTTCTCCCATTTTATGTTCTTCTTAATACGAGATAGCAAGGTCTTGAGCTCCCACAATCTATTTTCCGTAGAGAAAGAGGTATCAGCAGCGGTAGGTGTTTGATTTGCGGGAAAGAGGTGAGTATAGCTGCCCCTCGGCCACCCCCTCTCGTCAAGCTCGGAGAGCAAAGAAATGGGTATGAAGTGGAAGGGACGATTTGGATCGAATCTGGTATACATGACAGGGAAAGGACGAGAATGCTAGCATACTAAGAGAGGCGGAGGTTGATATTCTTAGCTTTGTTTCTCTTTGCCGCAGTCGTCCTCCACTGTTGGCGGCACTTGTATTTCGCCGCCACCAAGGTTGCTTTCATGTCACTAGAAGAGTGAGCATGTCCGGGAAAGAACCTGGATCGAAAGTAAAGCTTGGAAGTAAAGAAGGAGGAAAAAATGTCGCAGCTACGACGCCCAATTGTGTCATATAACACATGAGGGCTTTCGTACCTTGAGCATTCAACTAATGCTACCTTAAAGGTATTCTGTACGCTACCTTCGAGCTATTTGGACCAAAGGGACCTTGACCAGCTCCAGCAATGTGGAGCAAATGTTTATAAAGTATGTTCTAGGGTGCGACAACTTTTCCAAAAGCGGTATAGGACGTTGAGATTAAGGTTCCGGATCCTTGGCAAACACTACGGTCGCCCGTAAATACGACGGATCATTCCACTCCGGGAACCACTATCATCGTCACTCCGTTAGGATTTGGTGTCGCTACTGCAGAAAAGCCTCTGCAGCTTCGAGCACTTGAAATGGGATCTTCACCTGCCATTGCTGCCGTACAATACTGTATTCCCAAGGATCGGACCGTGCTGCGTTCTCTATCTTTTACGCCCACAAGCCCATCACACGACACGGTCCGAGAATGAGCTCAGTCTAGATCCATCAACATCGATGACAGCACTGTAACGTCCTCTACTGAGGTATTGGAGTGTTGGAAGCCGCTGTAGCTTCGATGACTGAATACCATGGCCTTCAACTTCAACTGGTCGCCATTGACTGCAGATGCCTCATTCTACACTAAAGCGCAAGAGCTACTTACTACAGCCTTGAACAAGTCTCCTAAGCCACCTATCATCGTAGATGACATCCTGGTCAACGAGCTCAACCTGGGTTCCGTCCCACCGGATCTTGAGATACTAGAGATTGGAGACCTGGCTGAGGATCGGTTTCGGGGTATCTTCAAGATGTGCTATACGGGGGATGCTTTCCTCACCCTTAAGACTCGAGTGCAGGTACTCACGCGAACTCCGGAGACTCGTTAAAAATTCTGCTAATATTCATGCTAGGCAAATCCGCTCAATACTTACCTCTCCACGAAACCCTCATTCACATCCCCACAACCCCTTGCCGCCTCTTCTGGTCTGACTATACCGCTCCAAATCACGCTTTCTGAGATCAAGCTTTCTGCTTTTATCATACTGGTGTTCTCGAAGCAGAAGGGCCTTACGTTGGTCTTTCGGAATGATCCACTTGAGTCGCTCAGGGTATCATCTACATTTGATGCAATCCCGTTTGTGAGGGACTACCTGCAAAAGGAGATAGAGGGGCAGCTACGGACTCTGTTGATGGATGATGTTCCTGTCATCATACACCGCCTCTCACAACGTTTATGGGTTCCAGAGTACCGGGAAAGTGAAGACGAGGAACTCGCACAAAGAATGCAAGACTCGACCATGACAGAGAAGCCAGTAGATCCGTTAGCTAGCCCGCCGCTAGATCCTGTGGATGGCTCTGACCACATTTTGGATGCAAACCAGATAGCCTCTCTGTCTCTGGACTCAAGCTCTGAGATGCACGCGCTCTTCTCACAGAAAAATCTGCTCCGACTGAGCGCACTGACCGATTCCCACAGGACCCTATCATTATTCACTCCTAGTATTCGGGATGCAGTATTTAGAGCGTGGGCGGGCCCAACGGAGCGCGGAGAGCGATACGGAACCAGTGGGCGGGCGACACCAGTGACACCTGCCTTGACACGTTCTCACTCTTACACCGGCAATACAAGCACTACCTACTCTTTTGGCGAGATGGCTGATGCCGGACAGCCTATGAGCAGGCCCACACTCTCAAGCTTTGGATCGGCCGCCACCGGACTAGGTGGGGGCTCTTCAAAGCATGGCAAGTCACATAATGGACGGAAGAGGAAGAATCGCGTTGTAAACCTACGCAAGAAAGCGACCCCTGGCGACGATTGCGAGAGCATTAGTGGCGAAAGTAGTACAGCATCTGGTACGATGTCGTCTGCCCCGTCAGAGTACGGAGGCCGGCCTCGAACACCCGAGGACCGCGAAAAGGACGAGCTTACTACTCCGCCACGCACACCAGAGAAATCGCAAGACAAGGAGCCTGGCGATGGTACACCTCTACGATTTCGGAATCTTACCCCTCGTCCCCCGAGACAGGATCCTGATGCCACTCCCAGAGCCTCTATGTACGATACATCTACGTCAAGCAGACAGCCGCGACTCGAAAATCCATCAGTGAAGCGGCCAAGTCTCCGTCCGTCACAGTCTCTTCAACCATCTCAGTCTTCTGTGGAAAAGGGGGCAGAATCAGCAGGTTTAGCCAACTCGCAACCTCCACTTAGACGGCTCTCACCTTCCCCATACACAGAAATGTCACCTGAAGGTAACCTGGAGCAGACCTGGATGACCAAGATGGTTAGTGAAATCGCTCGCAAAGTACAGGACCAGAAAACGGCGGACAGCGGGTTCTGGGATCGTCACGACCCAGAGGAGACACCACCTCCAGCGTACGGAGCATAATGTACAAGGCTCTATAATGATGTTACGAGGGAGTTATTGGCACTCGGAACTAAAAGGCTTAGTATTGGCGCGTGCATCCGCGAGATACCTCTCTGCTTCACAATGTATCATACTCAGATGAGCCGCAAAGGCGATAAGCAATGCAGCGCGAAATGAGACCGAAAAGCCTACTGTCAGTGCACCCACCCAAATTTGGGTCCTAACGAGGGCGGCTATGATCCAGTCACTGGTAAGTCCGGTGCCTCTTACCTGCTATCTCTTGAAAGTTCCAATAGTCCTCATTCCTTGCCTCATGTAACAGGCCTCAGCATTCCATAGAATGATAGCGGCGTCTCACCTACTATTCGCAGCAGTTGACGATCATGGGCATCCTAGTGAAAGCTCGAAGAGGTTTTGTCGAAAAGCGGAATCGGACACAGTTCCTCGAGGAAGATTGCTAATACAGAGCAAAGGTCTTCACAACGCTCAAATATGTTGGGTCTCGGGAGTCGACACTCTGTACTAGATGACATGGCGTAGACAGAAGCCAAGTCTATATCAATACGTAGACGGGTTGAGGACTTGGGCATCATACGGCACGTTCTTACCACACAGTCTTGCGGAGAACACCAAAGCGAACAGGTGTTCCGCCGACACTGCTATGTTGGTCTGTGCCCGCCGTAGGATTTTATTATATCCTTGCCCCAGTCAACGAGCTGGTTTCGGTCATACAGCGTACTGTTTTTAGGAAGGTAATTTGATATAAGGAAAAGTCTTACCTCACTCCAAGTGGTAGAAATGCTTCTCTACTCGCCGCTGTTCCCGTATTCACAGTGCGTTACCGAGTTGATCCATCACTCTTCTACTATCGGCAATTCCTGCATAACCACCCTATAGACAACAAACGCACCCTCCGCATTGAGTCTATCTACTAGAGTCCCGAATAACGCCTTCTCCTGTTCACAAGACGGCTTCTTCAGACGCAAACGATCATGGTATCGAGACTGCACTGGCGCCATCCGTCTCCCTCCCCAACGCCATGACGCCAGTAGCTTCCTCACTACCAGCACTTTCGACGTCTCGAAATCGCCGACGCAGAAAAATGTAGGTAGCTGAAAGATCGTGGCCAAGTCCGCAAATGAACTCATCCTAGAAGAGTACATGTGGGAAGCTTGTTACCGCTGTTGCGGAATAATCAAATGCTCTTTTGTTCCCGGGTGCGAAGTTTGGGCTGTCTCTACACACTCTGTCGAACATGGAAGTCGACTCCGTCGTTGACTTCCTAAGACCTGTTGTCGTTTGGTCGATCAGATAGGGAAAACCCCTATATTGGCTCTTGGGTATCCGAACCCCGGCGTGCCCGGCCTCAAGGGAGCTCAGGGTAATTGTCTACATGATATCCTGCTTCCGATGAGATGTTTGACCGTGTGCTCGCTATTGTTGACGATACTCGGTTTGATAGCCTGACCCAAGTCGGGTAGATAAGTGTTCTTGACCGGGCCGGACTTAACGATCTGTTCCATTAAGTACTTTATGCATGCAGCCGCCTGTAAATGCAGGGACGCCAAGCCATGATGCTGCCTTGCGCTCGACAAGGCTGGCGATACAAGAGGTGCTCAGAATTCGGTCTCCTGAGCGACGATGTATAATACCTTGTTCTCAGGGTGGAATCCCTTGCTTGTACATATCTTTGCCTCCAGACTTGTTCGGCCATGACTCCGGCTTTTGGTTTCTCAGTGGGCGACTTCATAAGTGCAATCAGTGGGTCTTACACGTAGTGCTCACTTTTACCAGTGCACAACGCTGATTTGGAGTCCTACAAAGATCTAGTTCGGAAAGTCTGCAAGTCTCTGAAACAGACTGGGGGAGCATCTACAGATTATCAGCAGGTAGTCATCGAATTGAAAAGTCTCAAGAATTTGCTTCGCCAACTCGAGGCTTGGGAGCCCACAGAAGAAAACGCGAGCCATGTCAATGCTATACGGGGAATGGCTTTGGCATGCCAGATGCCGCTACGGGACTTCTTAGTCAAGCTAGAAGAATACGAATTATCGTTAGGCCCTTCCCCAGATCCTAGGTGTTTCCGCGCCGCAGCGAAGAAGGCGAAATGGGCGGTCAAATTCTCAGCAGACGTAGAGAGGTTTCGCACGATGATTGCTGCTAAAAACACAAGCATTGCCTTGTTGCTCATGATGCAATCATCTCAAACGCTTTCACGGATGAGTACCGCGCAAAATCAGGGACACAATGACTTGATGGCGAGGATTACCGAGCATCGCGCTGTATTGCACCGGGTCGAGAAGCTCGTGAATGACGTGGACAAAAGAACCGTGGGAGCAGAGCAAAAATTGGACATCATTGTGGGAAAGACATATCAAGTACAAGCCTCGGTCGTACATTTGAGGAGCGTGGGACACCAAATCCTAGCCTTTCTCGCCGCTTTCCCACTGGAAATGCAAGGCTATTTACAGGCTGTTTTGCAATCTAATTGGCAAATATATCAGACTGTCCTGCGAATCGAGCGAGAAATCCCAAAGTCGCCCGAAAATGTGAATATTCATATCGAGGACGCCCTAGGGGATATTATATCCTTGCCCTACCAGTATCTTCGTCATTGGAAGGTATGAAGTCTTTCATTGTCCTTCCAATTCTATCGCCTAGTCTAATCTGTTATGTTAGGTGGTGGAAGAGGTCTTGCGCGCTCAATTCAATAATAAGATTGGTGAGGACAAGACTATCGCAGGTCAGTATCACATACTTGATAGCAAGAACAGACACCAGATCATCACAAAGGAGCACTGGTCTAGATCGGTCAAGCCAGGAGCGCTATTGGTCATGTCTATGATAATGTCTCACCTGCGGACAAATAACAGATCTTGTTCACGGGCGAGTTGCTCGGGCTCAACGATGGTCAAAGATGATACGTCGGACATGGTGACCTGGTATCTAACCAGCGTGGCGTAGGGTGTTCAATGCTGACTGTAATCTAGTGCAAGATGTGGTCTCAACCTCTACACAGATCCAACATCTCTAGAGGATTCGCTTGGCGGCGTTACGATTCTTGACGAAGGAGAACAGGTTGCACGACAGCAAGCTGTAGAAGATCTTCAGCTCTACGGTCGTCGGCCGGAGCCTTTGGATCTCGAGGACACAAAGAATTTCAGACATCCTGAGACCGTCGACTTAAAACGAAGTGGAACAAGATGGGAACAAGCAGACGAAAGACCTATCAAACTGCGTAGGAGGGATGAAACTTTGGAAGACAAAGACGTTGATAATCGACCGCTTCCACTAATTGACTGGAACAACGGCAGCAACCCCCTTGATGCTTGGCTCAACCAGAGCGCCATTCCTGCTGCAGCACCTTGGTCCGGTCAGCAGCAACAGGAAGACTCTGCGAGGAAGAAGCAAGAGTTACTGATGGCCGAGGAAGCGAAAGAACTTGAAGCCTTTCATAACATCCATTCAGCGAAGACTCCGGAACGTCCAGACCAGAACGCGCACTTGGTTCAGCCTGAGGACGGGTCGGACCTATCACTCAGCGCACAGATCTTTCTTCGCAACATTTTAGATCGATACCCCTCGTTACCATCCTTTCTAGCTCGTCGTCTTGCAAACGCCAACCAGATCCGAGCAGAGAGACTCCAGTGGCAACGACCACAAACCGAAGCAGAGGCGAGGGACAAAGTAGAGGCTATTATGAAGGGCTGTCAGGGCCTGCAACGACAACTCGATAGCGACTGCCTCGCAACTCCGGCCTCTCCAAGGCTTGCGAATTACCGAAGACCAAGGGGTAGCAATGCATCCATGAACACTTGGGCCGATGGAAATGCCTCCCGAAAACAGTCGTCTCCGAGCAATTTTTGGACCCCTGAGAATTCTAGCAACCGGCCATCGTCAGTGGACTCACGCTCCTCCAGCAAGAATAGCTCGCTTCACGGGTCTCAGGTACATGATCCGGAGGAGCAGAGTTTCTCCCCAACTTCGCCCGCACAATTTCATTCTAGATCCGGATCCGGCGGATTTGATTCTATGTCCCGCGGTCTTCCGCCACCGTCACTTGCTCCAAACCAGTGCCTGGACAAAGGGACACGGAAATCTGCGGAAGAACTACTCATTGACTGCGACATCTGTGGCAACAATATCAGAATCGGTCGGCGACTGGATTGGCAGTAAGTTCAGTTCCATGGCTGAGGGGCAATGCTAAGATCCAACCAGAAAACATGTATTGAGCGATCTCCGGCCTTATGTCTGCCTTTCGCCACATTGCGATATCGCTGACGAGCCTTTTGCTGAACTCAAAGAATACTCTTCCCATCAAGCATCTTGCGACACACACATTGTCACTTACTCTGGTAGTGTCTGTCCTTTTTGCTCCCGCAACTTCGACAGAGGCACTGAAGGTCAAGCCGCGTTATCTTGCGCACGCCACGTTGGACGACACATGGAAGAGATTGCGTTCGCAGTGGTGTCAAAGGTTTATGAAGAATGGGAATTCTATTCCGACGCAGCGCATGCCGCAAGTAAAGATGAGCTACCAAGTCAAGCTTCGACTATTGCATCCTTCAAATGTGATTATCCTGGCTGTACTGCGACGCCTTTTGAGACTCAATACCGTTTGAGGTGAGTCGTAGTACCCCAACTCTTTAGAACACCGTCACTGATATCAACTGCAGTGTGCATGAGACCGTACATATGCAGGATCGACCTCACCACTGTCCGGTCCCATATTGCAGTAGATCCAAGGGCGGGATGGGGTTTAGGGGAACGTTTGAGCTGATAAGTCATATGCACCTTAGTCATATAAGTCCCGACTACATCAATCCTGTTGCTAGAGAGATAACATAACTGTCACTAGCCACAAAACCTGCAGCGGTAAGATATTTGATCTCCCATCGTCAGGCATGTCCGCGTCAATCACATGGATAAGGACACGAACGACCCCAAGCTACGAGAGACCCCCAGCTACGAGAAGTGATTGCCCAAAAGTTCGAAGGCCGCAATTGAGACTGACGAGTACGACTTGGCACTTGATAATTTTTGCTTTCTGCTTAAGATATGAGCTCCCAGGTCAGACGACGACAGGACTTCCAGATTTTATAGTCTGGACAGTCAGCGAATGTCTTGAAATTGGTGACAGCACTAAAAAAGCGGAGATCGTGAAGGGCATTCTCACCACCTCAGCCAGAACAATTTTAGTGCTAGGTTAAGGATGTGTTGACCCGCAAGAAAGGATGGTGAAATAGACTCCAGCACTAACAGCGCATATGAAATACTACAACATGCAAGATGTGCATCAACGCCTAGATATACTACTAGGCACCATAGCACTATTGCAATTAAACGATCCTATGATCAAACCTACTCCAATCACTTTCAATCCTTCAAAACCGTTGACGATCGGAATTATCAAGAACGCATACAAAACCTCTCGAACAACTCCTGACTACGACGGTAAAACGGCCTCCATGCCACCAACACAGTCCTTCCAGTACACAAACTCAGTACTTTCTAGAACCGGAAACCGAAGCGCACCATCCCTGACCCTTAACCTTCAGAACAAGCCAAAAAACAAAATCCATGATTGACGTAACTATTCCCATCCCTTCCCACGCTGGGAGTGGAATGCGGCACTCCACTTGCACACCACAAACATAACCCTCCCAATCTACATCTCATACCATTCCACTATGCACCACTAGCACCATCACCAGCATAACTCATCACTCCCATTTCCAATTCCATCAGCTCTTACTCGTACTCTCACGCCCCATCATATCCACCCCTCATCTCACAAAGGACCGATGCACGTCTTTACGGCCTTTCCAACGACTAAATCCAACTGCAAGATCGTGATCAAGTCTGTACATGGATGCAGTGTGGAAGAGTATACGTGGGTGGCTATTGTAGCTATTGCGGATAGTTATATGATTTGTGTCAGAAATCGAAATTGTAGCAGAGGGAGAGGGGTGCTCATGGTGTCTGGGTAGGTGAATTTTATAGGGGTAGTTTGTGTGGTATTTGATCGAAGATACTGGGTCGATCTCTTTTGGTTTACTACTGGGGGTTATGATGGGTCAAATGTGAGCATGACGTTGGGGGGATAGTGGGTTGGGAATAATTATACAGATGAAGGTGTGCATCTGTGTGTAGGTGGAGGGAGGAATGTGAGTGATAGCTCATTCCCAAAATCAGACCTTGAGGAATGACCGGCGTGTGTTGCACTTTCTGTCTTACATGAGATATCTCCCACGTTTTGTTCTTTCTGCATTACTTCGTGGAGTACTCGTACAAATATTTGCCATATTCTATGTAATCAGCCGCCCAGAATCCATGAATCAATATGATGGACTCCAGGAGCCGGTGCTGCGAATGCATCTATGGTGCTTCCTCCTTTGTTTCGTTGATCTAGGAGCAAAATGGAGTAAAGATGAATAGTATTGACAAAAAGCAATGCGCTCTTCCCTGTGCGGCAAGCCATTCTATGCTCCTTCGACATCGAACATCGTCATGCATAGATATGCCCATATCTGGCGATCATCGCCACGGGCATGACTGTCTCGGTACACCCAATGCCTGAATCCATTCTAGTGATAGATTGAATAGGAGTCTTCACCTCTTCATCCGGCTCTCTCGACAGATTGACCGGATCAAGGAGGTATGCGACCCAGAGATGGTCTTCACCAAAGAGAGCCTTGGTACTTTGCGTAAGCTCTTCGAGTAGAGCCGTCGTTTCCGCTTGTTTGCCCTGCAGATTGCGGCACTTGATCAAAGACATGATCGCGATTAAGCGGTCAGGATGGCCTTTGCGCGGCCCCACGTGTGACTCGATGACCTCCACTAGTAAATCTTCTGCTTCTCTGTATCTCTTGGCGTATGTGAGAATACGGGCGTAGTGCATTTTGCCGAAGAGAACACCGAAATGGGTTTCGCCCAAATTTCGCCTGGCAATCTCGTGTCCAGGGAGGAATATTGCCAATGCTTGGTCGATTTCGCCGCGTAGGGCCTTGATACGTGCGAGGTTGAGACCGGCCCAGAGAGTATAGAGGTTTTCCTTTCCGAGCTTCTCCTTCCGTTCCTCCCAAACCTCTTGTTCCATGTCATTCGCAGCGTCAAGATCTCCGTGATGGCCATAGCCATATCCAGCTCGGTCGAAGTGAGCCATTGCTAAGTTGTCCATAGCAATGAGGGTATCTAGGTGAGATGGGCCAAGCTCTTTGCGAAGACCAGAGACGACCTCCGTGTGTATCTTGATGGCTTTCGTAAACTGAAAATCCTTACCAACCGCTCGGCCAAGATTGCCCATGGCCCGCAACGTATCTACATGTTCGTTGCCAAGTACCTTCTTCAGCCCGTCGACCGCAGTTTGGTGAATCTTTCGCGCTTCCGGAACTCGCCCTTGCTGCCAACGACTCGATCCTAGTATGTCCATGACTCTGAGTGTCTTCAGATCGTTCTCGCCACGAACCTTGATGCACACGTCCAATACACGTTGTTGTAGATCCGCGGCCTCATCGCCCTTCGTGAGCTGATAGGTCCTAGAGAGTAGTAGCATAATATCCATAGTGGATGTGTGTTCCATGCCCAACGTGTTCAAACAAAAGTTCATTATTTGCAATTGGAGCTTCTCAGCTTCTTCCAAGAGGCCGCATTGCCAATATACTAGGCTGAATTTGACGAGCTGCATTGCTCGGGCCCGATTGAGTCGCGGCTGTAACACCGACCACAATCGACTTCTAGATTCCTGTTTCTTTGAAAACCTGTTTCGAATCTCACGTTCGTTGCTCTGGACATGGCTAACGTGTGGAATTAGATCCCTTCGAAGGATCTCATCGTACTCCTTGTCGCCCAAAGGGGGAGGCAGAATGGCTTGAGTGAGTACCGTCGCTGCCGCTTGGCACCATACCGCTTGATCTCCGATCGTCATTTCTGGTCTTTCCCTTACCCAAAGATGGACTGCTTGGTGCATGGAGTAACTGTCATCTCTAGGATCTGGGTTAGCAGATATAAGAGATAGCTGGAAGAGCTCCTTCAATGCTTCTCGGAGACGCAATTCATCGAAAGAGCTTGATCCGAGCGTATCGCTGAGTATTCGTGGTAGAACAGGACGGTAGCCCAAGTCTAAAAAGAATGTGACTAGCCCGAAGCCGAGCTTCTGGAACGTCTGAGCCCAGGTCGTATTCGATTTCGCTACGCTACTGATGTTCTTCTCTTCTTGGGCTCGCTTGAGTTTCTCTAGCATCTCGAGTGTTGGATTCGATGCCGCGCGCAAGAAGATGTCCACTCGGATACGTTGACGATGTAGAAACGCGAAAATTTTAAGCAGATCTAATGCGTCTTTGGATGCTTGCGTCTGCTTAGCCACCAGTGCATCATGTATCAGTTCGTAACTTGAATAGATGGCAGCATTGGCATCTGTAATAATATTTGTGTCATGTAGTCTCCTCAACTCCCGAATGCGAGTCCAATTCCTTTCGAAGAAATCAATGTAATTGTCGAGATTGCAAAGGCGGGCAAGGATAGTTCTCCCTGCGTGCATAAGAGCCAGAGGTAAGTAGCCTAACGTCTTGCAGATCTTCTTTGCTTTCTCAATGGTAGGTTGAGACCATGGCAGTTTTTCGTCCGCAGCTCTCAGGAGGAGCTCAATCGACTCAGCCTCGCCATGTTCAACAAAATGGTAGTAACGAGGGCCAACCGTGCCATATGTCTTGAGAATCGGGTTCCTCGTCGTGATCAATATGACACCGTGAGCACCATCCGGAAACAGTTCCTCGACTGGAAAGCTCAAGTCATCAGCATTGTCGATGATAAGCAGCCACGGCTGCTCGTTACCAAGACTGGAAAGCCAATTCTTTGCAGCGCGTTCATTCGGCTCGACCTTCCCTATCCTTGCAATCATCGAGAATGACTGCTTAGCATGATCACTGGAACTCGCATCAATCCAGAACACTCCCCAAAAGCTAGTGCCCAAGATCAGTCCTAATTTATTCATGAATTTGCATGCTAATTCACCTTTGCTTGTTGTCTGAGGCGAATTTGCAACAGAATTGGGTTTTACCTGATCCTGGAAGCCCGTAGATGACGAATCGTCTCTGTGTTCGAAGTCGACTGATGGAAGAGGAGGCCAGGAGGCCTTCTTTCAGGGTCTCAAGACCGGTAGTTCGACCTGTGAAGATACTGCTCACGGTCTGAGGGACAGAGAAGTGATTGTTGAGAGAGGCAAGAGGCACGACGTTTTGTGCTGATGTCACAGCATTATCGAGCTTCGAATTCAGTCACATGCTTTGGCAAGTGCTGGCCTAGATAACTTACAGCTTGTTCCGCGGATAGTCCGATGTTTGCTTGTAAAGCTATAATCTTGGTCTGCAGTTCTGCACCTAGGCTTTCGATCTTCTCCGACAATTCTGAAAAGGATTTGGTCGATGTATGTTGTGACTCTCGAGTGTAGATACTGTATGTCGTTAGATAGCTGAAGCTGGACTGCTGAAGTACATGAACGAGTCTGCCTACACGTTGACCGCTGCTAGACTCGTCTGCAGGGCTATCAGATAGGTGCCTAACTTTTGCTTCAATTCAATGAATTCGCCCTCCTTGGACTGCTGCTTCAAGAACTTCCGTAGATTCTTGAATTTCGCATGTTTGCGCTTCTCCTTGCCTAGGACCTCGCTTATCAAGGCATTGAGCTTCTCAACATGGATTTGACAGCCTGCTAGTGTGGCCCGAGTCGCTTGCCAATGGCTCTCAATAATCTGTTGCTCATTGGGATCCCTGGCTCCGGCTTGATCGATCTCAAAACTACGTTTGATCAGGTCGCTCACGGAGCGGAGCGCTGTGATCTCCTGCGACAAATCGTCTAGGTCCTTGTCGACTTTTTGGAATCCGTCTCTGGCTTGTTTCAAAAAGCCCGCAAGACGTATGCAGACATCAGCCAAACCGACTGATCCAGCGATGATGGAGAAAGGATCTCCCATATGGGTCAAAAGCGGACCTTGACGAAATCAAGGACATTGGAATGAAGGAGTCCTGCCATCATGCTCAAGAGGAGGCCAGGTAAATATGAATCAGGGCGCTAAACATGAGTATGAAGCTGCAGCACTACCAACCTCTGGGCCGGGCTTTCATGATGCGGAGCAAAAAGTCGCTTTTTGAGGGAAAGGCTGTCATGCAGGGGGCAAAGGTAGATCGGACGAATCAACGTCTAGAGATCTCGAATGATTCTCTTCCCACAGGTACCACATTATCGGGAAGCGTCGAAGCAAGCAGACGAAATTAGATCTTGGCACTAGCTCGTTAGTAAAGGCTCGAGAATGTTGCGAAGCTGGTATGTCCCTACCCGGTGTGTGTGTGTGGGGAGCAGCTTTCACCAAATCTCCGGCACGCTGCAACCGCCCATCCTTCAAGTGCGATTGCCTTCGCAATCACACAGCCCGCTATTCGAATAAATGGAGGATTGATATGCGCTAGGAGGTTGCACAGTAGTTGAGGGTGGGCACCCTGATGTGATCTAGCCATTTTTGTGGTATAGATGCACCTCGCGCGAGCGGCTGCTGATGATGCTCCCAACGAGTTCAAGCATATGCCGCAAATTCTGGGAAGGATGGATTTTCGATCTGATCTATCCTCAGCAACCTTGAAAGGGCCGACACTCAGTTGTCCTGGAAAATATCTTGACTAAGATAGTGCAACATAGGAGTAGGTGTGCAGTACGGAGAATCAGTCGGAAATTTCGCCCGAACGATAGTCCCAAGTTGCCAGCTGCATGCAGTGTTTGAGCCTGGGAAGTTGGATCATGCGGTCCGTGCTAAAAATACGATTGGCTGGAAGCACGGCCAACGGGCGCTTCGAAGCCGCCTCACGCTGTTAGTCTCCTTAGGCCTATCGTCTCCAGTCCTCTTCATACAAAATGGGTTGGAAGGGTCCTCAGCTCCGTCAAAAGCAGTTTTCGAAGGCTCTCTACGAGTAAGGTCAGGTCGATGGATGAACTCGTTCAATTCGCGTCTGCACGAGTCCTCATCGTTATTGCTTTCTGCTCCTTTTGTATATATAAATACATCACCACAACTTTGAGATATCGGGTATGACCATAAGTCGATAGAGATATCTTGTGTTGTAACTTACATAGTCCCTCTAGGCGGATACCGAATTCGGAAAACGCAATGGCTGCCTGCCGCCAGCGTATGTGCTCAGGTACAAGTGGCCTCTAGCCCTGGATCTTGTCAAACGAGGATTCAAGGCCGGACGTCAAAAGAAGCTGCTTGCCCTCTTCACGTATTACTTTGAAGAGCTGGGAGGACCGACCGCCGAACTGACGATACTCGGTGGCACCGGATATGTGACCAAGGATCCTGAAAATATAGAGGCCATCCTGTCCACTCAATTCCATGGTACGCGGAAAGATCGAACATCTTTCGGTCCGTCTCAGTAGGAAACGCTCGCTAAGTACCCTCTTAGACTTTCATCTTGGACCTCGAAGCCTCGCAATGAAGAGCATGATAGGCGAAGGCATCTTCACCCAAGATGGTTCCGCATGGAAGCATTCCCGGGAGCTTTTACGGCATCAATTTGTGCGCATGCAATACCAAAACCTTGAAAGTTTTCGGGCGCACGTAGAGAACCTCGTCGAAGCCCTGAGTAACTCTCAAAGCATCGTAGACATGCAGCCATTGTTTTATCGCTTGACGCTCGACACCACTATCGCGATGATACTTGGTCAATCCATTGAGAGCTTCAAGCACGAGATCGATCTTTTCTCCAAGTCCTTCAACAAAGCATCGTTGGTCACCGCCACTCGTGTCAGACTAGGCGACTTATACTTCTTGTATGCTCCGAGGGGATTTTTTGCAGCCTGCAAGACGGTCAAATCATACACTGATCAATTTGTCAAAGATGCCTTGCAACGAAAGAACACAGAGGTATCTAATAAATCCACATTCATCAACGACCTCTATAGTGAACACCACCAAGATACACGTCTTGTTCGAGACCAGATCATCAACGTGCTTATTGCGGGTCGAGATACGACAGCTGCGACGATGTCATATGCCTTGTAGGTCCTATACTTATCTTCTAAAGCCACACCTAATGCCTGCTGTACAGTCGTCTTCTTGTGAGATATCCAGAAGCGCTGAAGAAACTCCGCATTGAGGTCGACACCGTTCTCGGACAGGAAATAAATATAACAAGAGCCCACATTCAGCGCTTAACATACCTTCAAAACGTTCTCAAAGAGAGTAAGTGATCAATCTCCGGAGCTGAGTAGGCCTCTCCATGCCATGCTAAAGATATAAAATAGCACTCCGGTTATACCCCCCCGTGCCAATAAACACGCGTTTCTGTAAACATGCAGCCACACTTCCTCGGGGTGGGGGTCCAGATGGTCGTTCTCCAATCTTAGTGCGAGAGGGAATGCCTATTGCATATTCGGTATACCATATGCAACGGCGTGAGGATTTGTACGGTTCCGATGCTGGAACCTTCCGACCCGAAAGATGGGAAGGTTCAGAGCTCGCTGACATCAAATGGGGTTATTTGCCCTTCAACGGTGGTCCGCGAGTTTGCCTAGGCAGTAAGTCAAACAGAATTTTCGAAGACCATACCAAGACTGACTTTGAAAACGCAGAGGACTTTGGGCTCATGCTTGCTTCGTACGGAATTGCGAGGATCGTTCAAGCCTTTCCCAAAATCGAGCTTGCTCCAGGAGAGATATGGGAAGAACCGGGGGAGGAGCGGCAGCATCTCACTCTCACCCTTTCGAATGCAGATGGCTGCAAAGTCGTGCTTGCTTGATATCTGGCGGTGCCTCGCAGCATTTCACGGTGACCATAAAACGTCTGCCAACAATCTCATAACATTTTATACAGATCAAAGGTAGTTACGAAGGCTAGGAAGTGGTTGTGGAAGTCTTGTATAAGGATTGAGGTCGGCAATTGGGACAGCCCGATCCCATTCTTTGGTACACTAATGCTAGGCATGCTTGGCAAACACCACATACGTTTCTGCTTTTATGCCCGATCATTGTCACGTAATCAACACCTTCATCAAACTCAGTGAGAGCCCATATCATCTCAGAAAAGGGCTGTGAAGAGCCATATCCGAAGCAAATTCAGATAGGTTAAGTTCAAAGGTATTGAGGAAGAATCGCCCTGTCCTCATCACAAGGCTCGTATCTACAGTTATTTCATCGCATTCGGTAGTATAATTGACGGCGAACTACGGAGTGGAAAGTCATCCTACCATGATTTCAACCTAGACAAATGAGGACTTATGAGACGTGTCATGCGCAGCGGAAGGTTATCTTCATGACATATACACCTCTGCTCGGATATCATTCCCATCATGTTCCCCACCAGCTTTCGAAAAGCGCTGTGAGCTACTCGAACGGTTATGCAGTGCTTGTGTAGCCCGAGAAATTGGGCTCATTGGACTATTAATCAAGGAGACGGGAAACCCCGTGTGAATCTTGGTGAAGAACAAGCGACACAACGAGCATTCGAGCCTTTGGAAGACGGCTCTGGGAAGGCTGATGAAAGTTGGTGTTCTCAAAGGGATGTTGCAAATAGAGAGCCATCAAGGAATGATCGAAGCCCGCAAATGTCATTTTGAATATTCACCAGCGTGCCCATTCTCTACCATACACCAGCGAAATGGACTCTGCTGGCGGCAAGACTAGGAAACGCAAACAGGACCGCGACTGTAAGCCCTGTTCCTCTTGGTACATTGGCAATGCCAGTCTCCCCCTGATACACTGTATCGACTCAAGACTAGCTCATATATCCCAAGAACGATCTCTTCACAAGACAGTATATTTAGTCCCTCGTTGTATTGATGCCAAAGCACATTCTTAATTCAATACTACTTACATGTATAACCCCCATCCTCTCCAAAACCAACAAGCACCCCCACAGCGAAAAGCCTTTACGAATCTCTCCCCAGGGCTCATCGCTATCAACCGTGTCCTTCTACAACCATAACTTCCATCCCAGCTCCTCTCATGCATCAAAACCAATAATGTAACCCCTACGCGCCATACACCCTGCTGAAAGCACAGCAGTAGATCTCCTCTCAAAACGTACTCCCAGTCCTCACTAGGAACAAGAAGCGCGGCCCACGGATTGCATAGCACTCGGATGTCTAGAATATGTCATCTACCGCACCAACCCTGACAGGAAGCGCAATACTAAAAGTCCATTCGAAAAAAACCTTGTCGAGCCATAGGTACTCTATCCAAGGATGCTGGCTCAGGCACATACAGCGCGCTGAGCGAATTGCGTGGGTTTTGAGGTTGGAAGTGTTTTCGTTGATGGCATGTTGGGCATGGAGCAGAGGGTGTATTTCTCGCCAGAGGACTGGAAGAGCTTGT
>JAABUL010003315.1_pt1 | contig 24195 bp, 21 predicted proteins | sample 5559151 | NCBI WGS metagenome assembly JAABUL01 (sample SAMN10711876, study PRJNA513368) | rock metagenome | isolation source: Antarctica rocks | place: Antarctica: Victoria Land, Pudding Butte sud | reverse complement strand
GAGTAGGTAGTAGTAGGTATTTAGGTAAGATAACTCGAATATACTATAAATAGTTATAGACCTTTTAGTAAGATTATAATATAAGTTAAATATAAGTATATTAAAGATATCCTTAGTTCCTATATACTAAATAAGTATTACTAGCTTACTAGACTCGTAACGAGCTAGTCGAGTAGTACTTACTATCTCGCTATTAAGTAGTCGAGTAGTATTATATAGCTCCTATACTATCTCGCTTGCTCTACGTCGAGATATATACGTACCTATATACCCCTCCTCTAATTACCTATATTCTAGTATCTACCCGTAATAGAAGGCTCGTAATAGCCGTAACTAGCGTCTACTTATATTAGATAGCTATAGTAGCTATATAACTATACTACTACTTGATTAGTACTATACTAATCGTATTATTATAGTAGTCTATCTACTATATTTAACCTATTAATTATAACTACTTAACGTCGGTTTATTCGCCCCTGTTACTACTTAATACGACTAGTTACTTAACCGTTATATCTACGACTCTAATAGATTTAGCTTCGTTATAAAGCGTAACTTCTTCTATATATTCTAGCCTATATAGTACGAAGCCTTTACGAGCTCTAACGTCCTCTCGTCCTTTATAAAGACTAGTATCTTACCGTTTAATCTATCTATTATACTCGACGCTATAGCCTTAACTCCTTTATTACGACTAGCGACTATAACGTCTTTAGATAACGCCCTAGCTATAGATAAACAACGGAAGAAGGTCCGCTTCGTTAATAACGTTAAGTAGAAGTATATAGTATAATAGGATACTACTATTAAGCTTAATAAGATCGTTAATAAGCTCTATACCTTAGACGCTAAAAATACCGTATTATAATACGAGTTAGATAGCTATTAACGAGCGTTATTTAAAGTATAGAAGAAGAAGATACGGACGAAGACTCTAATCGAGGAATTAAGGTTAGAGATAGGTAGTAGCGCTATTATATTTAGCCCTAGTTAAATATAATTACTTCGAGATAAAAGCGATACTAGAGAAGCCGCTAAATAGGCTATAGAGTCGCTAGGTAGCTTATACGTAATAAGAAGAAGGTATAGTTACTTACTAAGGTAGCTAATAAAGAGAAACGACGTATTAATTATAAAAAATAGGCTTAGAGAAGAAGAGTCGGATAAGCCGTAGAAGTACTACGGAAGGCGTACTAAATTAATATGGATAGAGTAACTAAACAACTCGCTACTAAGCTCTAGTAGTTAGCTAAGAAGCTAAAGAAGGCTTAGAAGTAACATTTACCTAGCCTTATAGTTATATTGTTAATAGAACTAGCTAAATTAGCTAGTATATTCAATACTAGCTCTAGCTAGTTAGGCAGGCCTCTTAGGCTAAGTAGCCGCCTATTAGACTAATATTGTATATCATTAGGATTACTAAAGTCACCGCTATCATATGCGCTTTGAATCACTCGAACCCGATACGTATGTAGCGAGATATTCGCTCTTGTATTCACTTAGTAGACGAGACGAAGCACGTGCAGCAGGTGAGTCCGTGCAGCAGACGAGCTAACCTTCTATGCTGCCCAACGTAGCACAGCAAGCATGCTGTGCTGTTTGCTCCCGGAGCCTTGTACGTGAGAATCGGTGGATGCAGTTGACAGAGTCGAGTGCGGTCCCGGCAAAGCCCACGCCTTCTCCAGCCAATTGGGTCTCCAGCACGCGCAGTAAACGCGAGACTCAAGACGCATTAGCTTCCGCATGACCTGCACCAAGAGTCCCGCCCGGCACAATGCGTCTGGCGGTGAGGCGCACGACAGCGCAACCACAGCGTCTTTCGAGGCAGAACAGGCCAATCTTCTCATCATCGCGCGCGCGAAGACCCCTCCAAGGCTGTCAATGGCGTAATGAAGTGGAGGAAAGGTTGCCAGAGGCAGAATCATCGCATCGTGCAGGAGTTACGCCCGCATGCAATGCATAGCGGGCCGTTTTCTGAAAACATCGTCTCTCTGTTTTGACCTACCTCGACCTTCTCTTGTTGTAGCCACGTATACCGTATATGCTTATATTTTCGAACTGAACATTCAAAGAGTACAGTGGGAGGCGCCCTGTACACTTGGCGGAAGGAGCGCCTCGTGACGATTGGCGTTTCACATCTCGCCTATTAAGCGATTAGCAGATACACTGGAATAACCAGGGGGATCCCGAACTCTTGTCCTCCCCGAAAACCCTTCTCACACCTGTACCGGTACACAACACCACCATTACTGTTGTACTTGCCCTCACACCCGAGGCAATCGCTTTCGTCTCGACGCGAACTTTTTGCTTTTTTCCACACCGGACGCCAGAACCGCCTTCAATGATACCCACCCCGTCGCACCAGAACAAAATCCGGTTCGGCTATACCAATGGCTGCAGTTTCTGTCTTATCCTTCAGCGAAGACCTCCTTGTCCACGACTCGCGCAGACGCGGCACCCTGCCACGGAGGACTGGATTGGCTGATGTCGTTTGCTGTGGGCAAAGAGAATGGGTCAAGCAGCTAGTGGGGCTGTGGGAGCTCAGTGAGCAACTGAAAGACTGCAACAATGCACCACCGGCTTATTCGCCAGCATCAAAGATCGGAGAAAATGCTGTACGGGAGCTTTTTCGGCCATATGGCGAGGTCAGGCCAAGTGCTGTGCCACCTCCGACATATGAAGAGAGCTTCTCGGATTTGCCACCAGACTACACTTCTACAGATGCGTTGGTGACTGTGGGGTATATTGGCTACGCGGCAGATGCAATCGCGAGTCAAGATGGGAAGGCTGGCAAAACTTCGACTGCTTTGGGGCCATTCGAAGCAACTGCGGATATTGATTTGTCGACTATCACTGGCATTCGAGAATGCGCAAATAAGAAAGCAAAGCAAGCCGCAAAACAAGCGCAGCAGGCTAAGTGGAATGAAAGTGGAGATGAAGGTAACGCAAACGGCGGTGCTGGTGGTGCAGATGGCGATCAGAATGGCAGTGGAGATGGCGCGGGTGCTGGCGGTGATGCACCAGGCGGTGGAGATGGTGGTGGAGGTGGCGACGACGAGTGGTTCAACGGTGCGGGTGGCGGGAATAAGAAGAAGGACAAAAAGAAGAAGAAGAATGCTTGGTAAGTCATTTGGAAAGATTTGTTGTTCTACGGGCTGGACACGACCTTGTAGGACATGTTCTTGGTGCTCAATCTGTGGCATGGTGGAACCCATTGAGATGCGTCCTTGATTCACGCGGGTTCATCACACGGAGGACGAGACGGATGACACTCAGTTCGACGGTCGCTAATACTCTGCGTCTACAGGGACGACTTCGAGGATGAGGAGAAGAAGAAGGAGGAAGAAGAGAAGGAGGCGCCTGCCGCGACCGAAGACGCTGGCGCTGGTATGGACGAATGGAGTTCGTTCGCGCCTGTCAAGAAAGGGAAGAAGGGCAAGAAGGATCCCGATCCGCCGCCACCACCACCAGAAGAGACCATCGACCTTGGAGCCAGTGCGACAACTGGTGGAGATGCCGAAGAAGACTGGGGAGGATTCTCGACTGGCAAGAAGAAGAAGGGCAAGAAAGGCAAGGTAAGCAGCATTTCGGATTACCTCATTTGCATTCGGTTCCGGACTTTTGTATGCAACGATAGGCTTCTATCGATTGCTATACATAGTCTGAGAGCACAGCCGTACTTTTCAACGACACAAGCCCCTGTTTCGTTTTGGACATTGTCGTGTTCAAATATTGATTGCAGCGAATCGCGTGCCTACCCGCACACCGCAGCTCAGACCTCCGCAATCTCATCTTGCATTCGTCGCAATCGCAACTAACTATACTACCGCAAATATGGCCGGCGCATACTAACTTACAACTCAGAACGACCCCATCACACCCGCCGCAGAGAACAACGACATGAAGTTCGACGACATCGACTTGAGCAACGACAAGAGTGCGCCGAAACTCGATCTTGACTTCGGGTTGCCAGCAAGTGCTGCAAGCGACAAAAAGTCTGGTGGTTTCAGCTTTGGTGGAGGATGGGGAGGCGGCTGGGGTTCTGGCAATGGGGGCGCGGCCGCCCCAACTACATCGTCGTGGGGATTCGGCGCTACGGAGGAGAAGAAGGAAGAGGCGCCGAAGGTTGACGATAGTTGGGGATTTGGGTCGGGTAAGAAGGACAAGAACAAGAAAGATGGATTCGACTTCGACTTCGACACCCTTGGAGCTGGAGACGATCTTGGACTGCCTGCGAAGAAAGAGGAGCCTGAGGATGATCCCTGGTAAGCTATAAGCGGTTTATCCATATGTAACGATCGAGACTGACATCTATCGCAGGGCAGCATTCAGCACCGCCAAGAAGGACAAAAAGAAGAAGAAAGGTGTCGAGCCCGAACTGATCGTCGAAGCCCTACCACCACCCCCTCCTCCTGCAGAGAAGAAGCCTGATGACGATCCGTGGGGTGATCTTATGGGTGGAGCTAAGAAGGACAAGAAAGGAAAAAAGAAGAACTTCTGGGAGGAGCCGGAGCCTGCTGTTGCGGCACCGGAGCCTGAGCCAGAACCAGAGCCGGTGGCCTCTCCCCAAGAAGAAGATGCATTCGCTAGCTTTGGCATGTCAGCAAAGGACAAGAAGAAGGCTAAGAAGGGTAAGGCTCTCGGGAAGGAGGAGCCCAAGGTTGTAGAAGAGCCTATCGTCGTGGTACCTGAGCCGGAGCCGGTCTCTGCGGCGGTGGACGACTTTGATGGTTGGGCCACTGGTGCGGCTAAGAAGGACAAGAAGAAAAAGAAGGGCGTCGTTGACTGGGGCGCTGCCGACCCTGAGCCTGAATCGATCATCGATGTGCCACCACCTCCTCCGGCCGCACCAGCTGCAGACGACGATTTTCTTGGTAGTGGCTGGGCAGACAGCGGAAAGAAAAAGGACAAGAAAAGCAAGAAGGGTGTGGCGATCGAGGAGATTGCTCCGCCTCCGCCTCCGCCAGAGCCTGTTGTCGAAGAGAAGGCGGACGACGAGTGGTTTGGCGGCTTTGGAACGTCCGCAAAAGACAAGAAGAAAGTCAAGAAAGGCAAAGCCGAACCAGAGCCACCGCCACCACCACCTCCTGCACCTGAACCAGTTGTCGAAGCGAAGGCCGATGATGACTACTTTGGTGGCTTCGGCACCTCTGCGAAGGACAAGAAGAAGGTTAAGAAAGGCAAGCTTGAACCTGACCCACCGCCTCCACCACCTCCACCAGCTGAAGATGCCTTTGCTCTTGATGAGCCTGCGGCTGGCGATGACGATTGGATGAATACTTGGACCACCGGGACGAAGAAGAAGGAAGTGAAGGGCAAGAAGACGAGGGGCATCGCAGAGGTCGTTGAGGCTCCTGTGGAAGAGCCTGGTCTTCTGCCTGACGCGGTTGAAGAGAAACCTGCCGAAGAGGATCCCTGGGGTTCGTGGGGTGGTGTTGGCAAGAAGGACAAGAAGAAGACGAAGAAAGGTACATTTATGCGTTGCGTTCGCTATCTGAGCTGCTACATCATGGTGCTAACGAGTATTGTTCATCTCAGGCTCCCTGCTGGACCCAACACCGCCTCCTGCGCCAACTCCACCAGAGCAAGGTCTCGACACTCCGCAAGCGTCTGCACTGCTAGATCTTGATGCACCCGCCGATGATCCTTGGAGCTTCTCGACTTCTACGAAGAAGAAGAGCAGCAAAGATACCAAGGATGTGAAGGAGTCGAAGGACTCGAAAGACTCGAAAGACTCGAAAGACAAGAAGAGTTCGAGCTCATCATCGAAAGATGACAAGCTTTCCAAGCCAAAGTCAAAGGATACCAAGAGCCCTGATATCCTTGACATTGTTGACGAAGTCGACCCTATCGAAGAGGAGACCAAGCCAGAATCACCAAAGGACGAGAAGAAGTCTTCCAAAGCGTCTGCGGGCTGGGGAGCCAGCCTTTGGGGCAGCAAGACTCCTGCGAAGACTGCCAAGGAGAAGGAGAAAGAGCGCAAGGAGAAAGAGGCAGCAGAAGAGGCTCAGAAGAAGGCTGATGAAGAAGCATTCGGAGCCGCGCTCGGTGAGGATCCGGACGATATCCTCGACATCATCGATGAAGCACCTCCGCCAAAGAAGTCTTCGTCGAAAGATGCCAAAGACAGCAAGAAGAAAGGCACGGACAAGGCGACCGAGGAGCTGTCGAAGGTGGAGAGCAAGTCGAGCAAGAAGAGCGATCCTCCGCCAGCTGGTACGTCTTTTTACTTTTTGTTCATCGATAACCACAGCCACCATGAACAACCACGTGGCCGCGTGTTGTAAAGGCGCAGTCGTACGATGTCGCGTGCTCAGTCTCGCCCATGCACGGAAGAAATGCTAACCGCTTTGGCCTTCATTTAGATCCGGATCCGCTAGATGACCTGCTTAACGACGACCCAAAGGACGACACCAAGGCAGACGGCTGGGGATTCTGGGGATCCTCTCTCAAATCTGCGAAGAAAGCCACATCTGCAAGCGAAACTAAAAAGGAAATTGGCGGCGGCGCGATGACCAATGGGAGGTCGGTGCTGACAGACCAGCCGAAGGCGCCAGAACCCACTTTCGACATCGACACGTTGCCTTCCAAGTCAGCAGCAACAACATCGACAAAATCGAAGACGGCAGCCAAAGGAAGTTCAAGTGTCCAGGATCGCATCAAGCAGTTGCAAGGTGAGAAAGAGAGTTTGTCTAAGAAATCCGCCAAGGAGCCTACCCCACCTCCGCCTCCAGAGCCAGAGCCTGAGCCTGTGGTTGTCGAAGACAAGAAATCGTCGAAGAAGAGTACTGCCACCACTGCCATCAAGACTTCCTCGTCGTCGAAAAAGGACAAGAAGGAGCCATCGTCGCTGTCCACTGACCCGACTTTAGTGGCACCCAAGCCATCGTCATCCCCGCTACCTGGTGGATTCCCGCTCGACGACAACTTCGACTCGAACGCTATGTCGCCACTTACTAAGAAATCTTCTTCTTCCAAGGATAAGAAGGAGAAGTCGTCCAAGTCCAGCAAAAAGGACGCCATGCCTGCCATCGTTGACTCGCCTGCCGGAGGTGATCTGGACGATCTGCTGATGGATGAACCCAAGCTTCCCACGCCCCCACCGGAGAAGTCTTCCAGGAAGGACAAAGATGACTCGAGGCCGTCCAAGAAGGAACGACCGAAAGTTGTGCGCGATGAAAAGTCGTCCTCCTGGGGCTTCTGGGGCGCTGCGCCTCCTCCACCGAAGTCTGGTTCGAAGCGATCTAAGGACGGCGGATCTTCCCCGACCGATGAGAAACTAGAGAAGTCAGACCGACCTTCACTGTCGCGTTCGAAGTCTGCGCGCAAGCCTTCCGAAAAGGATCCGTTGGAGAAGACCTCGAAGTCGTCCGGTTCTGACAAGGATGGACAATCGAAGTCACGCCCGAGTACGTCACGTGGGATGAGCTTCTCCATGTTTGGCATGGGTGGTGCTTCGACGCCTTCGCGCCCGAAGAGCACTCGGGATCCAGCCCGCGAGCGTGGCTCTTCGCGCCGCCATTCGGTTGCTGTCGATGACGCTGGCATGATGTCGCCTCCACCTGACGATGTCAAACCAAAGGACATGTCGGCGAAGGCAGCCAAAGTTATGGGTGTCAAGCCTAGCAAGTCAACGCGTGAGAAGCCGAAGTCACGCAAGGTTCCGGATCCGTATGCCATCGACGATGATGACATGATCATGGTCGACAACCCCGAGGACTCTGCCAAGGACGTTCCACAGTTCGACATACCTTCCAGGGAGAAGAAGAAGTCTTCACACAAGCCTCGTCGACAGTCGACCATGATGTCTGGTGGCCTCGGCGAAGGCGACGATGCCGTCATGGTCGATGCGCCGCGTGCTCTTGATGAACCGGATTTCGTCAATCGACCATCTCCCATGCGTCGCAGTACGACCATGTCTGGTGCCGTCAAGAAAGTTGGAATGATGACTGGCATCCTCGGAGCGTTTTCAGCTCGGCCAACGCCAGACCGACGTCAAGTGCATGAGAGTGACGATGGCATGTCTCGACGTAAGCGTGGCTCTGTGTACGAAGATGACCCGGCTAAACGTCTTCGTCGCGACGATCGCAAGGTCGGCAGAAATCGCAAGGCATCTGATGCAGATGGCCTGACCGATGCTGCTCCCGTGACCGATGCCGAGACCACGGAAGCCAAGGAGGCTCGCCGTGCAGAGCGTCGCGCAAGAAAAGAGCGTGAGGCGGCTGACGAGGAAGCGAGGGCCGCACGACATCGCGAGAAGGATGAGGCGCGCAAAGCCAAGGCTCGGGAAGAGCGCCATCGCCTTGCGAAGGAGGATGAAGATCGCGAAGCTCGAAAGCAGGAGGAACGACGCGCCAGGAGGGCCGAACGAGAAGCCCGACGTGGTGATGAGGATCGTCAAGGCCCCGATGAAGAGGCGAAGCCACGCGAACGACGCCGCGACAAGGAGCGAGAAGTCGAAGACCGACCGAAGACCGACCGCAGACGTTCTCATATGGACTCTGTGGAGGACGACGAAGCACGAAAGGCTCGCCACGAAGAGCGTCGACTTCGCCGTTCTGCAGATCCGACTTCGGTTGCTAAAGACCGCCCACGCACATCGCGACGGCGCTCCGATTATCCAGCACCAGTTGATGACTACTTTGACCAGCGCAATGGTGAGCTCGACCCTGCGAACGCGCGTAGTCCACCTGCTGATAATCGGGTGTACCAGGAGGGCACAAAGAACGGGAAGAATAAAACCGCATCGTGGGTTGATTCGTTGAAAGAAAGTCCACCGCCGCCGCCGCCTGTTGAGGGCACGATCATCGATGCGCCAGCTCACTTTGCTGAGGACGAGGAGCCTGAGAATGCTACCACGGCGCGGGAGCTCAGAAACAAGAGGAGGGATGACGGTGGCTCCGATGATCGACGACGGAAGCAGAAGAGCAGCGATGGCAGCTCGCGCGACATCAATCGCCGGCAGAGCTATGCTGATGGGCCGAGTAATAGTATGGGGTATGGTGATTTTGCGGGTGGGAAGACCTGGGATGGGAGGCCGGCTGGTCCGGCTCGGAGGCAGAGTTTGTTGAAGCGGTTTACGGGAGGGTTCTAGTCGAGCCCTGTCGTGAAAGGGCGGCCGGTTCGTGATGATTGCTTGGATTCTGATGGCATTGCGACGGCGTTTTGGGACTTGCTTTCACGATGATACCAATTTGCATAGTGGCACGGCTGTAGGATTGCGTTGGCAGGACGGCGGAACCACTTTCGGTAGCATGAGATACCCTTGATATCTAATTTGACGACTTTTGTGATGAGTATTGGCTCCCTTTCAGATCCTTGTTCTTTCTCCGCTGCAAGCCCGGAAGCCCACTTCACCTTGTCTCTTCTCAGCAGCTACATACTGCGAGATTCGAGAGGTAATCACAAGCATCTCTCGTAGCAGTAATGCCTCTACCTGATATCGAACCACCGCTACTCAACTCTTCCAACCCATGGGCAACCACTCTGGAGGACTTACAGCGATTGTTCGATTGCCCAAATACTGGCGCAGTCACTACTCGAACCAGTCTGCTACATGGCTTCAAGCATGATGACTCCATCCATCAATACATATTCTTCAATGCGGCGGACCACTCCATTGGAAATTGCGATGTGCATGGAGGTAGCCTGAATACTCTAGGCTACAGTCCGATCGCTCTAGGAACATATCTTCCAATGATTGTCAGGGTGGTCGCAGACTCAACTTTGCCCAACGACGTACGATCGAGGAAGACTTTCATCATCTCCGTCACTGGAAGCCCTGATGCGGTTGCGGAGTGCTATGGACGTATACAAGACCTTCAATCGACGATGAAGAACCCGTTGTGTATGGAGATCAACTTGTCCTGTCCGAACATTCCGTCCAAGCCGCCACCTGCTTACTCTGGTCTGTCGCTGACTGAGTATCTGACTCGCCTGGGCAAGGTTGAGACAGTGAAAGGTCAACGAAGAGTACCCATCGGAGTCAAGACACCACCTTACACCTACTACGATCAGTTCAAGACGCTCGTCGATGCCTTGCTGGCCTCAAGCAATCCCAACTGTCCTGTTGACTTCATCACAGCCACGAATACATTGGGCTCATGCTTAGTTTTAGACGAGACGGGCAGTTCACCGGCCTTGAACTCGGCATCAGCCGCTGGCATAGGTGGTATGGCTGGGACGCCGCTGCATCCGCTCGCTCTGGGTAACGTGAGAACGATCAGGGGAATGCTTGACGAGCATCCGGAGCTAAAAGACATTGACGTTGTTGGTGTCGGAGGTGTGAGCGATCAGGCAGGGTTCAAGCGTATGAGAAACGTAGGTGCAAAGGTCGTCGGAGTTGGGACAGCGCTGGGAAGAGAAGGTGTTGATATATTTGAAAAGATCTTTCCGGTGGCCAAGACCGGTGTGTAAAGTGCTGATGATCCTGTGGTCAACGTCTGTCTCTGTCTAGGATTCTGAGCATTGTTCCACGAGAAAGGGGAACGGCCCATTCCCTTCTTCTCCACTCTTCAAGAACCACTTCCAGCTGATCTTTCCGGCCTCAACGAGCGCTTCATTCATCATACGACTTTGCTCGTCCTTGGCCCCTGGCAGCCGACCAGCAATTTGCTGCTCGGTAATTAGACGACCAGCATGACCCAAGGCCATACCAATGATGTCCTCTTCCTTCTGAGAGTTGATATCACCACGCAGATGCATGGACCGCCAGCTCATTCGTCAGGGCCATTAGCGCTTTCGAAACAGCATGCATGGAGCATTATTTCCTCGGAGTCTGACGACCGGCCGTCCAGACCAGACGACTCGACTGCCAGACACTTGAGTCGAGCACGTCCAGACGACACAGTGGCTCCGACCTTCAACATTCCAAAGAACATCATCTTAATCACAACCCATCCCGCCCACCAGCTCCTCCGATACTGCTTCCTACTCCCTGTCCCACTCCCTGCGCCAATTTGTGATCTTTGGGGTTCGCCGCGGCTTCGTACAAGAAGTTCACCGGCTCCCGATTCAACTTCATCCACTCGCCTTTGAAACCAAGATAGCTAAGCCTGGCCTCGTCTTCCTCACCTTGGCCCCAGTTATCCTCGAAGAAGAGATCCAGCGACAGTACAGTATTGAACAGCGCTCGCTTAACAGGAATCTCCTGGACATCGTTCGATTGTGCCAGGTCGATCTTTTGTGTTGCCGCGAGGTCGGCGGCGGTGGAGAAGTCGAGGTTATCGCGGTTGACGTAGACTTTGAGAGTTTGCGGGGCGCTTGAGGTGGTGGAGGTGCGGATCAGGATGCTGTGGAGGCGTATTTGGGCTGTGAAGCTGTACTTCAATCAGTATATGGACCACGGTCGACAGGATTGTGGACGTACGGTATGTGCATCAAAAGCTGTTCATCGACGTCGCTTTTGAGCTCTGGCTCGGGGTCCAGCCTGTCTGTCCATGTCTTCTGGACTATTTTTGAGCCTGATCGAGGTTCGGATTCGTTCAGTGTATTGATGGCTGAGAAGTCAATTTGCTCGTATATGTGGTTCTGAAGAGCGGGCGTGACGTCGTCGGTATGATCGTGAGCGGCGCCCTCGGAGTGATCATGGCCGTGGTGATCGTGCTCATCATGACAGTGAGACATTCTAGTGTTCTGTCATGTGGAAATCGTCGAAATGGTTGTTCTGAAGAAGTGGATAGAGAAGGGGAAGTTGAGAACACTTGAAGTTCACTTGCTTCGAATGTGGGGCAGACGCAAGGACCACGCCTGATCGCATGCCAGTTTGTACAACATTGAAACGAATAGATATATGGCCGCCAGATGGAGGGTATCTCAGAATCAACGCTAAGCACAAAGTACCACCCTTGATAGGTCAGATCATGCTGCAACCGGTTCTGACTGCCGCGCAGCCCTTTCTTTCCGTCTCCTCTTAGCCTTCTCCTCTGGCGACTCTTGTGGGACATCTGGCAGTTCGTCCTTAACGATTGTGGTTACATCAGGTAGACTCGGTACTGCAGACACTCCAGACACTTCTCTCTCCATAGCTTCCAACTCGTCCTCGACCTCGTCCTCGTCCTGGTTCGACATCTTGCCGCCAAGCATCTCGTTGATTTCCTACCCAAGGTTAGTGGAGCTTCTCCTAATATTCGTGGCCGCGTATAAAGTAATGCCTACCTTTTGATACGCTTGCGCCTCTTCGCTCTCTCCCATAATCAACTCCACCTTCTCCAAACCACCCATCTCCTTGTGTATCTGCTTCAGCACCGCCGTGCCTTGCTGTAGTCCGAACACGACATCCTTCTGCACAAGCGCAAACTCCACATCGCTCGTCAGCGCTTCCAATTGAGCTAGTTGTTGATCCGTCTTCGTCAATAGCGACTCTTGGTACTTCTTGCGCCGTAGTGCCAGTAATGCCTTCTGCTTATTACCATTCCGTAGGCACTCCTTGGCTATGTCGTGTTCTCGGGAGGTGATTACGGCGATTCGTTTCTGGTACTGTTGCAGCTTGTCTCGCTGATTCTTCATGTCGAGTATGGCCCTGGAAGTGTCTCGTGAGCTGGGAAGACTCGGGCATGGTATTGAAACATGGAACGCACCGATCTTGCGCAGAGATCTTGTTCGAGCTGCTCGAGTTCCCCATCTTCCCAATTAATTCCAAAAGTAACAGCGGACCACCTACCTCCCTTTCATTAGTTCTTATCCTCGAGAACGTGGAAAAGAGCACCGACAGAACGTCATTCGAGCCTGACATAAGGTTCGGTCTACTGCGCTGGTGGCACTAGCGTCCACATGGAGACAAGGATTAAATCTACACCAAATCTTTTCTCCGAACGGCGCTGCTGACTCCTTTCGACATCCAAACATCGATGGCGCGACTACAGGGAGCGTTAGACAACGAAGTCCATATCGCGGTCCAGAGATTTCTCGAAGACGGTGTATCGACTGACGTTGATGCGCTGTATACAGCTATCCAAAGATCGAACTCATCACTCAAACGCAGGCCTAAGAAATTGCTGCAAAGCAGTATCGAGAGGGTGCTCGAGTTCCTGGACATCGCCGACTCGAGTGACTCCGAGGCAGCAATCGAAAAATCTGAGACGTCAGCGACTGCAGTGCCGGATGCTATGAACCGGTCTCTGAGAATGAATTTGGCGGCACCATCCAGCCCACAGCCAGTCAACGGCGATGATGCGAGGAGGCGGCAGCGGTTACCGAACGGTGAGCCTGTTCTCAAGCGTAAGAAGGTCGAAGCCGCCACTACAGTGGCTGCTGCGAGTGGGCCGTCACTCGATGAGATTGGTGGAATGGACCAGGTGCTTGACCAACTCGAGGAAGCCCTGGTCTGGCCTCTCATGTATCCTGAGGAGTTCGAAGCCATGCAAGTGAAGCTTCCTAGTGGTATTCTACTGCATGGGCCACCGGGATGCGGCAAAACGATGATCTCTAGAGCGTTCGCCTCCGCCATGGGACTGCCTTTCGTGGACATCTTAGGCCCGTCAATTGTTTCTGGGATGAGTGGTGAGAGCGAGAAGGCTATCAGGCAGAAATTCGACGAAGCAAAAAGGAATGCGCCATGTCTCATATTCATGGACGAGATTGATGCCATTGCACCGAAGCGCGACACTAGCCAGTCGCAAATGGAAAAGAGAATCGTTGCTCAGCTGCTTGTTTCTATGGATGAGCTGGAGCGTGATACCAGCAAGCCCGTCATCGTGCTGGCCACTACAAACAGACCCGATAGCCTTGATCCTGCACTCAGGAGAGGTGGTCGGTTCGACAGGGAGATCAATATTGGTGTGCCGAACGAACAGGTTCGGCAGTCGATTCTTCAAGCGCAGACTAGGAAAATGCCACTGGACGGAGGTGTTGATCTCAAGAAGCTTGCGAAGATGACTGCTGGTTTTGTAGGCGCAGATCTCGCAGATCTAGTCAAGAAGGCGGGAGCCTGGTAAGCTAAACCGCCCCTTCTCCGCAACGATGATGAGGGCTTATGCTGACGACGGGCCTGAAGGCAGCTCAAACGTTATTTCACGGCGCTGAAAACTCAGATGCGCGAGCAGCAGTCTGGGATGGACTATGACCCCACACCACAAGATAGGGCCACTTCAATCATGAGCATAATCAATCGGCGGACCCGTACCGACCTAGACAGGCCCCCTGGTTTCGAAGATCGAACTCTGGGCATGGACGCCTTTCTCGCCGTATACCCTACTATTACTCCTTCCTCGAAGCGAGAAGGCTTTGCAACGATCCCAGACGTCTCATGGAACGACATCGGTGCTCTTGAGGACGTTCGGAAAGAGCTACAACAAGCGATAGTGGAGCCCATCAAGAATCCGGAGAAGTACGAGGCGCTGAAGATGACGACTCCTGCAGGAGTTCTGCTATGGGGCCCACCAGGTTGCGGAAAGACGTTGTTGGCCAAAGCCGCTGCCGCGGAGAGCAAAGCGAACTTCATTTCCGTCAAAGGTCCGGAACTACTCAACAAGTTTGTTGGAGAATCAGAAGCTGCTGTTCGTCGCGTTTTCACTCGGGCGCGATCAAGCGTACCATGCGTCATCTTCTTCGATGAGCTGGACGCCTTGGTACCGAAACGAGATGATCAAGGCTCAGAAGCAAGTTCCCGTGTCGTCAATACTCTACTCACCGAACTTGACGGACTGGACGATCGAGAGGGCATACACATCATCGGAGCTACGAACAGACCAGACATGATCGACGACGCAATGCTTCGACCTGGCCGACTCGGGACCGCTCTATTCGTCGATCTCCCAGGCCCAACCGAGCGAGCTGCTATTTTGAGGGCTCTCGTGCGCGGCAAACCTATCAACGACTTGGAGAAAATTGCACAAATCGCTCATGACCGATGCGAGGGCTATAGCGGAGCTGACCTGGGTGCATTGCTGAGGGAGGCTGGCCAATTTGCTATTCTCCGAGACAGCAAGCTCATTGAACCCATCGACTTCGAGCACGCGAGCGGCAAGGTCACTGGATCGGTCGGGAATATGGAGAAGTACTATAGGCTGAAGAAGAGGTTCAGGAATAAGTAGAGGCGATGTGATAGGCTCTCGAAGAGTAGAAGAAAGCTGGATGCTACTATAGATACCGCTACTTCGATGGGGATACATCACTAACGAGGAGAAGCGTGTTTACTGCCTTCGCACGAGTCGTGCCAAGCTTCACTGTGATTGGTCGGGATGTGCCGAGAAAGCTTATTCTGGCCTCACCGTGCCCCTTCTTTCCAGGTTCCTTCCTTCTTGTCCTCCTACATCAACTCAACATAAAACGAAGATAGTGACCAGATCATGCAGCCGAGTACTCACAACTATCGTGAAGTCTACACTACTGGACTCGTGCAAAAAGCTTCACAACGTCGCAAGGTGAGCAGGTAAGCACAAAGTGCGCGCATCAATGAGAGGTGAGCCGAAGGTAAGCAGCGATTTACATTTCGTACATATCTCATCACCCTCCACATAAAAGAATCAGCAGACACATCGTCTCCAACACAGGCGCGCAACCATCTTCTCCAGTGTCTCCCTGCTGTTTGCCTCCCTCCCTCCGAGAACGACAGTGCGTGAAGTCAGCTCAGCTGCCTGCCCAAAAACTTAGCCGACGACAAGCAGCTGGTCTGGGTTCTTCCAACTGTCGTACCTCCGCCTCTTCTGTTGCCGACACAGCTCAACGCGTTCGAAGCCAACGGTGATTCACTCTGGTTTCGTCGTTTGGGTTGTTCGGCTCGAAGGGTGGACGGTGAAGGATGGTGGCGATCGACGGTGTGAATGACGGAGCGACAGAGCGCAGACCTGAAAAAAACAAAAAAAAGTGGGTCAGCCACAAAGCAGCTGAGCAGGGCCTCCCCTCGGCGTGGGTTTTTTTCTATCATCGACCCCCGGGCCTAAGATCAACTTTCGATGGTGTTTTTCACTATTGCGCCTCAGTTGGGCAAGGTCACCTGCCTTTGAATGTCGTTGCTTCAACGAAGACCGCAGGATCTGGAAGAAAGCAAAAAGGTGTCAGCCACAAAAGCAGCTGAGTAGGGACCCCCCTCGGAGTGGGTTTTATCTTCAACGACCGCAGTCTCAGATTGATCATTCGATAGTGTTTGCACTTTTGCGCCTCAGTTGGGAAAGGTCACCTGCCTTTGAATGTCGTTGCTTCAACGAAGACTGCAGGACCTGGAAGAAAGCAAAAAGGTGTCAGCCACAAAGCAGCTGAGCAGGGATCCCCTCGGCACCAAGGTCTCATCTTCGACCGCAGTCTCAGAGTTACCACAGGTTGGTAGGAAAAGTTAGCTTCTCCCGGCCTCAGTTGGGAAGGTCACCTGCCTTTGAAGTGTCGTCCCTGCGACGATGGTTGCAGGACCTGGGCATAGCAGGGCAGACAGCCGTGGGATGCACACTCGCATGAGCAGAGAAGGGCAACTTGCCTTGTATGATCCGAGGGACAGAGAGGATAGTGGTGCTGCTTGGCGGCCGGCGTTCGGGTTTCGAGAAGAGATCTGCCGGGTTAGGGCGTTAGCCGTCAAGCTAAGAAGAGTGCCGCTGATTCCTCATATGGGACGTTCTTGTCACAGACGACCTATGTGCATCGTCTCCAAAGTAGGCGCCTGCATATGGTTCTAATCATTGGGGTCCACCCACCTTGATGCAACCAAAGCAGATCAACAGATCACCGATGAGGTGTGTCCAGGATGCTTCCGAGGGCAGAAGGTAGTGGGCAGCAGCATTGCTGAGTGGGTTGGTGATTGAGTCCATGAAGAAACCTGCTGAGCAGGTGTCAGCAGAGTCCAAGGAAGGAGGTCTCAATTGAGAGTGTGTCATCACCGGGGGTTCACCCACCTTCTGTGCCCTTGATGCCACAGTGCTTCGGCATCTGATCACCAAAGAGGTGTGTCGAGAAGTATCGAGGGCAGTGAGAGTCCCGAGGGCAGTGGGTATCCGGGTCGCTAGCCGGGTGGGCGACCGAGTCCGAGCAGAAGTCTGACGAACAGTGTCAGCATATCGTCCAGCGAAGATTGACGGGAGACTCACCTTGTGTGCTTCTCAAGCCATGATGCTCCCACGAAAGACCAACGATGAAATGCGTCAAACGATGGCTTGCTGGACGAGATGATCGACGGCTTGCTGTGACTGACCAGAAGACTGAGGTCTGGAGTGGAGTATCGTTGGTGTGAGAGGATGTGAGGAGTATGGGATGTCAATCAAGACGAGATGAGAAGAAGTCGAGGATGTGAGATGAAGAGAAGAAGAAGAGGAACAGAAAGCAGCGCGAGCTTTTGATAGGCGAGAGAGGCAGTGCATTGTTTACTGCTGCTACGGAGGTAAGTACAACTATCAGCATGGCATAAGTTAACCTCTGGCAGGGAAGACTGGCAGTCACGAAGGCACGACGCAACAACCACAGCGTCGTACTGGTCCACAGACTACCTTGGACGAGCCCTACAAATTTTGAAGAAGACGATGAGACGGTTGTATTAGATCGAACGATACTACGAAAGTATCCATATTACTATTCATTCAGATCACCTTCGATACCCTTCCGTGTATTCTTGTCAAGCGCACTTTCACCCGACGCCAGCCATACACTTCCACCCGATGCCGGCCATTGTACGAACGCTCGACTTTGCTCGAGGAAGGCGACGGTGCCAGCATCGGTCACAAGTGGCAGCTGAGAGGACATTGCCGACGGAAAGTAGCCACGCCGAGGGTGGCCATAACGTGCAAGATTCTTCCACTGCCGACAGGCAAGAACAGCGATCGATAAGTTCTGCCAACTGCGACAGCTCGATTCGAGATAGTATCCCATTTTGATCTAGACGATGTCCGCCGAAAACTACAGCATCACTTCTCGTTCAAGGCACTCTCCAATGTGCGCTTCTGCTCACCCTCCATTCACTTCTCCCAAGATACCCAGACAAACATCGGCAGCATAAGCTGCACTCATGCAAACAGCTCAGCGCATCAACGACGACGAGGCACCGGCACCGGCACCTGTAGCAAAGCTAGATCCGAACAGCGATTTAGACTCTGCTACAACGGAAAGCGACAACGATAGTGCGGCTGCAACGGTGGGCTAGTATGGACGTAAGACAACGCTTTCAGCCCCGGAAGTACTGACAGTATGGGCCTTGATCAATGAGGCATTGGTTTACCTTGTAACGACCTCCGTGGGCTCGGTTCGAATGTTGTCGTTGGTGGGAGAGCGAAAGGGTGACCAGTGATGGAGCAGCGTTTTAGACAGGCCAAGGCGTTAGGTATACCCATGTTTGAAGTCTGTTCGTCGTTCGTCAACAGCACTCTTTCGGAGTCTTTCCAGAGTCACGTCGTCCAACACACGTTCTGATGCTCAGGGAACCATTGTACAGCTGCGATAGAATCATAAAATTTCATACCCAAGCACGTCTCATACATAAAACTACATACCCTGGTGTCCGCCATCTACCACCCCCCTCCCTGAGCAACAGCAAGCGCACTCACCCTCTCCATCTCCGTCGCCCCGCCCCCATTCTCCTTGCCCACATCGCTCTCCACAGCACGGTACGTCGTGTAAATGAGCTTTTCCAACTCCACATCCGTGATCTTCGCCCAATGGTGCAGGATGTGCGTGATATGGGAGCGGCTGATACCGTTGACGATGTCGTTGTCACCACTGGCAGTGTGATCGCCATTGAGGCCGTTAATACCATTGTGGTGGTCGTTCATCTCAGTATCACCATCGCCGTCCACGTCCATCTCATCATCGTCGTCAGCAGAGGAGGAGGTGGAAGCATCATCAGCACTCCAATACGCCTCATCAACAACCCCCAACCACTCCCTTTGTGCCGGCAGAACAATCTGCTCCGCACTCCCGTTCTCCACCCCGGTCCCCCCGATCTGCCTCAGCGTCGCAACATCCCCCACCTTAATCTGCCCGCCACCATTCGTGCAACCGCCCGGACACGCCATTACTTCCACGTAACTGTACTCGCCCTCTCCTGGTCCGCCTCCACCGGCGCCTGGCTTGCGAGCTAGCTTCCGCACCGCTCCAGGCATCCTGGATGCCTTTGCAGGTTTGAGCCGTCGGACTAGATTTTGGATGTTGCGGAACCCGTAGTAGCGCGCTGCGCGGAAGATCGGGGTGCCGGTGGCGGAGAGAATGGTGTACTCTGCTACGTCGGCGTTGCGGCCGCGTTGGATGGAGAGGGTGGAGGAGGGGTGGGCGGCGAGGTGGGTCTGGAGGACGTGGGTTAGGTAGCCGCCGCTTGTGCCGACTGTTAATGATAAGTCTGCGCTGGGGGACTTTGGTGTGTGTTTGGGGTTGCGGCGGCCGAAGAGGAAAGAGTTGATCGTTGGATCCGGGAACGAAGGGCGAAGGTGTTTGGGTAGCTGTGTCCGCGGCAGGCAAGGAAAGCTGATATGGCGGCTTTCGGCCAGCATGAGCAGTTCACGGGCTGTGATTACGCAGTCCACGTCACGGACCGGGTCGGTGGACTGGTCTTGGGCATGCCAGGAGTGGGAGGTGAGTTCGCTGCGGGAGGCTTCGAGTTTCTTGTCGAAGCAGGGCATGACTGCCATGTGCCAGACGTTCTCCGGAGAGATGCCCTGACGCTTCGCGAGGATGGATTTGACGAGAGTACCAGTCAATGCTTGCGGTGACTTGAGTTTGCTGAGGTGAGGGAGGATGTGTGGGTGGGTTTTCTCGGCGTAGCAGATCCAGCCTGGACAGGCGGAGGTCAGGATGGGCTTCTTTTGGCCTTCGGTAGGAGTTGTGAGTGCTTGTTGGACTTCGTCTGCTGCTGCTACCAGACAAGCCTCCCGCATGACATTGGTGTCAATGATCCAGGTGAAGCCAGATCCGTTTGCGCCACCACTTCGAAGGCCGTAGGGTCCACTGAGGAGTTGTGCGATCATGTTTCCGGCCTCGCGCTCCGAGACATTGTATGTAGCAGCCAGACTCGCTCTCGTTTGTGGCGACACGCTCGCGACGAAGATCTTGCCCTCGCTACTATGTCCATTGACGCCGTTAATCTCACCATTCGCATGTCCATGCTGCTCCCACGGTAGCCTCAACTCCTTATGCCCATCCAGCGTACTCAACACCTCGCTGTGACTCTGCAGACTGACCAGCACCGCCTCCGCACTCGTGACACAGCCCGAACATGCCAGGCAATCGGTCAAGGATATCTGCGCGGGTGGTGGGTTTGCAGCAGCGACTTTGTCTTCGGTGGTGACCTCGTAGGGATTGTCGGTAGGTTGCTGCTTGGGAAGTGTCTCGACGGGCTTGATGCACGCCACCCCCGGGTTGATGAAGTCGTTCAGGTCGTCTGCAGAGAGGATGGCTGACATCTTGGAGCGTGGCCTCTACTAGGACACATTGGTATATACAACCAGGTTTCGTAGGATAGTTGTAAGAAGAACAATGTGATTATCTATCTATTTGCCCTCGACTCTTTCATCCCACTTGATTTCTCAGCGATATCGCCGTCGGCACACCTTCCTAATTCAGACCTCGACTTCCAACTCCAAAGAACTTTTGACATCACCTCCAGACCACATCCACCACCCACCACACCACACCACCTCCTACCACCCGCCATGGAGTCCTCCCGCGGCCCTCCTCGGGTCAAGAACAAAGCCCCCGCCCCCCAGCAAATCTCCGCCGAACAACTCCTCCGCGAAGCCGTCGACCGCCAGGAACCCTCCCTCACAGCCCCCACCCAACGCTTCGCCGACCTCGAAGAACTCCACGAATTCCAAGGCCGCAAGCGCAAGGAATTCGAAGACTATGTCCGCCGCAACCGGCTCAACATGGGCAACTGGCTCCGCTACGCCAGCTGGGAGCTCGAGCAGAAAGAGTACCGTCGGGCGCGGAGCGTCTTCGAACGCGCGTTGGATTGCGAGCCGACGAATGTGCAGCTCTGGGTGCGGTATGTGGAGGCCGAGATGAAGGAGCGGAATATCAACCATGCGCGGAATTTGCTGGATCGGGCGGTCACGATTATGCCGAGGGTGGATAAGTTGTGGTATAAGTATGTGTATATGGAGGAGATGCTGGGGAATGTTGCGGGCACGAGGGCGGTGTTCGAGCGCTGGATGAGCTGGGAGCCGGATGAGGCGGCGTGGGGCGCGTATGTGAAGCTGGAGAAGCGGTATGGGGAGTTTGAGCGCGCGAGGGGGGTGTATGAGCGTTTCACGATTGTGCATCCAGAGGCGCGGAATTGGATCAAGTGGGCGAGGTTTGAGGAGGAGAACGGGACGAGCGATTTGGTAAGGGAGGTGTTTGGGATGGCGATTGAGACGTTGGGGGATGAGTTTATGGATGAGAAGTTGTTCATCGCCTACGCGCGATTCGAGGCGAAGCTGAAAGAGTACGAGCGGGCACGAGCGATCTACAAATACGCCCTCGACCGCATGCCGCGCCGTAAATCCGCCGTCTTACACAAGAACTACACGACCTTCGAGAAACAATACGGCGACCGCTCGGGCGTGGAAGACGTCGTCATCAGCAAACGCCGCGTCACCTACGAAGAAGCCGTCACCGCCAACCCCAAATCCTACGACTCCTGGATCGACTACGCGCGCCTCGAAGAGCTCGGCGGTGACGCCTCCCGCGTACGAGACGTCTACGAGCGCGCGATCGCGCAACTCCCGCCTTCGCAGGAGAAACGCCATTGGCGACGGTACATTTACCTCTGGATCTTCTACGCTTTGTACGAGGAATTCACCCACCCGACCGACAACCGTGCCTCGCAAATCTACGCTGAAGCGCTCAAACTCGTTCCGCACAAGAAATTCACCTTTGCGAAACTCTGGGTCCCGAAAGCGCAGTACGAAGTCCGCCACAACCTCCTCGACCAGGCGCGGAAAACGATGGGCACGGCTATTGGCCTCTGCCCGAAAAACCGGCTCTTCCGCGCATACATCGATATCGAGCTTAAACTCTTCGAGTTCGTGCGATGTCGGACGCTCTATTCGAAGTGGATCGAATGGGACCCCTCGAACTGCTCCGCGTGGCTTAAGTTTGCGGAGCTGGAGCGTGGACTAGATGATCTTGAGAGAGCGAGGGCGATCTTTGAGTTGGCGGTTGAGCAGCCGGTGCTCGATATGCCGGAGTTGTTGTGGAAGGGGTATATTGACTTTGAGGAGGAGGAGTGGGAGTTTGAGAGGTGTAGGGAGCTTTATGAGCGGTTGTTGGGCAAGACGGGGCATGTGAAGGTTTGGATCTCGTTTGCGTTGTTTGAGATCAATGTTCCGGATGCCGATGCCGAAGGCGATGCCGACGACGCAGACACCGCTCGTCCGATTTCTGACGCCGCGAAGAGCCGTGCCAGGTCTGTCTTCGAGCGCGCGCACAAACTTTACCGCGACCGCTCCATGAAGGAGGAGAGAGTCGCTTTACTCACCGCCTGGAAGTCCTTCGAAGATACGCACGGATGCGAGGATGATAGGGCTAAGTTGGCTAAGCAGATGCCGAGGAGGGTCAAGAAGAGGAGGAGACTGGACGATGAGAGTTTCGAGGAGTTCATGGATTATGTTTTCCCGGCTGATGAGGAGGAGAATGGTGGGAAAGGGATGTCGAAGATTATGGCGGCGGCGGCGGCTTGGAAGAGGGCGCAGGCGGAGGCTGGACCAACGGAGACTTTGGGCGAGCCGTAGGAGCGGGGAGAGGGGACCTGGTGTCGGAGGTGCACATACTCGATGTCGAAGCAAGGGTTGCGAAACGCTGGTCAGTACCGAATTAACTTCTGGCTTCTGGCTTCACTTTTGTGCTGTTGGCAGTCCGATTCGTTCTTTTGCTTCGCACTCAGTCGTCTGGCTTCCTTCCATCTCCGGGGCATGTGGGTAGCGGGTACAAGCAATCTTGACATGCTTACAAAACCTATAGCACTATTTTCGGGCTGATCCAGACCAAGACAACTATCGGACCGTTGGCATGTTCTTCGAGACCACACACGACTATACCACGCAGCTCAACCGGAGGAAGACGACGAATCCATAGCTGGCGTCATTTCGACTGTGTGTCATGTTCCCGGGCTTGGAACGCACAAGACGGACGCTGGCGTTGATGGCTGGTACTTCTGCAGCACTTATACTGCCGGCGATATACCGGCGCTGAGAACTCGGGACTCTTTGGTGGTCCTCTAGAAAGAGCACATGCATTGACCGTTTCGGGCGAAGCCGCAGGCTTTAGGTTTCGTATAATGAAGTCTATTTCCACCACAGCTTTGGCCCTGCGTCTGGAGATCTCCACTGCACCTCATTATGCAGCAAAGTGGGAGCATGGCTTGCCAGGATTGGTGCACGTCTCGGCACTGCTAGCCTATTGCGCGATACTACTGCCGGTCATGAGCGTACCCTGCGCTACTTGCCAGCTGAGTGGTTACTAGGAGGTAGCTGAGCATATTACCAAGAGCTGAACCCGCAAGAGCTCCAACCTACAGTTAGTGTGCAGGCACGATGACGAAGCTCGAGGACACTGGAGGGACGAGGTTGTTGAGGAGATCTTGGTTTTCAATAGCTGCAGAGTCCTGTTAGTCGGGAGGGGGTATATCAACCAAGCGCCCTTCCTGGTTTGAAACGCTTTCTAACATCACCTGCACCAAGAGTTTCCTTTTCAATCTGAGCTTGCGCCACACAAACAGAGAAGATGAGCGACCACAGCGACTACGAGAAATATGGCTTCCCCGCGGTCGACGTAGGCCATCTCTACCCCAAACAGATTGAAGCCATAGAAAGGGTCGGTGGCATGCGCGCCTACGAAGTGGCCGAAAAGACATTGTACGATGCAGGAACCGACAAAGCAACCGTCGGTGACATCAACATACGAGGAGTTTTCTATTCTGCCTATAAACGGATGACGTGGCGCCGCGAATCCGGAGCGTCTCCCATATCTGGTGATGACATGTGGATGCCTCTGGAATCCGAGGATTACACCGTCATCATGTCCTGGGAGCACTTCTATGGTTCACGCCCTGCTAGTGATAATCTCGGAATGAGGGAAGCGGCCATGATGGCGGTGCTGAGGCTCCCGGAGGTGAATGGCCTGTTGCGTGGCAAGGACGAGAAACGATCGGTGTATGAAGTTCTCGGTCTAACTTGGGGTCATGCTGTACACTTGTGCTTTGAGGAACGGAAGAAAGGCCGCTCGCCCAAGGGGGGACAGGAGCTGTTTGACAAGATGAGTGAGGCATGTTGGAGAGGGGGGGGGGGGGGGGTGGGTTGGTTAGGATTT
>JAABUL010003314.1_pt1 | contig 24200 bp, 6 predicted proteins | sample 5559151 | NCBI WGS metagenome assembly JAABUL01 (sample SAMN10711876, study PRJNA513368) | rock metagenome | isolation source: Antarctica rocks | place: Antarctica: Victoria Land, Pudding Butte sud | reverse complement strand
ACCTCGCGGTTGGCGGCAGCGATGCGCTGGTCAGTCTGTGGGACACGCAGGAGTGGGTTTGCAGAAGGACGTTGAGCGGGATGCAGGGAGGGGTGCGGATGGTGGGGTTTAGTTGGGATGGGAGCTTCGTGGCTGGGAGCAGCGATGAGGGGAATGGGATTGAGATTGTAAGTCTTTGCTCTCTTGGGTCTCTTGGAGAGTCAAAAATCTATACTCGTACTTTCCCTTGTGAGGTTGGGCCTTAGGAGTACAGGCTAGGGCATTTCATTGAATGTTTTATTTCTGGTTGAGAGGGAAATTTCGCTGATTCGAACAATCTTCCAGGCACATGTTGAAACAGGCGAGTACATCCACACAATCCCAACAAATGCGCCGGCGTCCTGCGTCGCCTGGCATCCGAACCGCTACTGGATAGCGTATTCGGGCGATCAAGGGGGTGTGAAGATCATAGGTGCTGCTGGTGGTAGTTTATAGCCTGGTGGGTAGGCATGCATATGAAAATTATATATACTTCTATCCCATGGTCCGGCAGGATGCACTTGTCAGGGGCGCCTAGAAGAATGCTTGTAATATTGACTGGGCGCCTTTGGAAAGGTTGTTGATGGGATGACGATAAATATGATACACCAGTAATAACGCATAGCCAAAGAGGCAAATCATCTTCGCTTGTCGAGCCCTTACTTGCGACGCGCATTGGAAGAGGGCCTCGAGGTGGAGAGACCAAGGTAGAGTGATGCCTGAACAGAGTGTACCTGTTCTTGCCGGGGCATGGAATATAGAGTTCTTGACATAGACACGAGGTGTAAACGGAAAACTTTGCTATCGTTCATCAGCTGACAGGTTCAGGATCAGACTCACAAGATGGACACAGAGACCATGTTGGGGTACAGGGAATATTATTATCCAAGAAAGATCTACCAGTGCAATTCTGCCACACGCCAAAACCGAAAAAATGTGTTTAGACCTAACCCCGCATAAAGTACCCGAAGCTCTGTCTCGATATCGAGACATAAAGTAGGTGGTATGGCACACCATAGGCCAAAAAGTGCATTAATTCATTTTAGACTTTTGATCTTCAAGAACTTTAGTCTTTTTGTTCTTTGTAAATTTTTCAAACTATTAGTTTACTTAGTTATATCTATAATCTATGCTATAATTAAAAGTACGAAAACAATTATTAAATTACAATTTCTTTGATTCTCTTAATAATTAATTCAAACATAGAATTATAAGAGTTGTAAAAGATTTCTTCGAACGCAATTTTAATATCTATAAATCTATTATATATATTTAATATAACGTTGTTGATCTTAATAGCAATACAACAAATTTGCAAATCTTTTTTAATAATCTTGTAAACATATCGAACTTAAATAGAAAAAACAACAACAAACAAATATATATATATATAGATTAAAAAAGTATTAATTTCTTAAATATATATCTTTTTTTATTGTTTCGATATATTAAATTAATTATTTATAATTTTGTAATATTAATTGTACAAAAAACTTCTATTTATTACAAAGACATTAATAGTTAAAAACAACTATTGCTTATAAAACAAAAAGTTTCTTTATAAACTTTTTTCGAAATTAAAGAATTGTAGTAGTAATAGTCTAACTAAATATTTAATATTATATAAAGAAATTAAGAAAACATTAATCTTTTTAGTATATAGCTTTTTTATATAGATTTAATTTATTAATTCGATTATTTCTAATTTTGTAATATTAATTATACAAAAAACTTTTATTTATTGCAAAAATATTAACTTTTTGTAGATTTTAATAATTATAAATTAAAAATCTTCTAAATATAGTTCTTCGAAATTCTTAATATTAAAGATAAAGAAGTAATAGAAAACAATAGCAAACGCAATATTATTATCTTATTTTAGCAAATACAATATTATTATTCTAAGATATTCTAATATTTACTTAATTTTATTAGTATTAATGCAATTATTATTAAAATATTTATATTAATAGTTAATATTCTCTTTTTCTCTTTTTAAATATTATTATATTTTTTAATATTATAATTATTGTTATAAGTAATTAATTCTTGTAATTTATTTATAACTTTATATATTTATTAATAGTTAATAGCAAATATTAACAAATACTTTGTTAATATTTACAATATTCTTATAAATTTTAAATTTTGTTAATAAAGTTTATTAATAATTTAATTTAAGAAAGCTTCGCTTTTTTTTTTTTTTTTATAAATTGTAATTTTTGTCGCAATTAAGCAAGTTTTATTGTTCTAATTATTTAGAGTTGTTTAAGCATAAATAATATTAATATTATTTATTTGTAAAAGACGCAAATATTTATTGTTTAAATAATTCGAAAATAATTTATGCTATCTTTAACATTAATATTTAAGAAGAATTTTAATTAGACAACGCAACTATCTTGCGTTTAATATTTGTTAAAAGATTCTTATAATAAACTTAATCTTATATTTATTACTTATATAATTAATAAATATAATAAAAAAGCATACAACAATTATCTTTTTAAACATAAAATATTTGATTATTTATTTAATAAATATTTTATATTGTCTCTTTTATCTAAATTTTGTACTTATTTATTAAATTAAATCTTATATATAAAAACGCAATTACAAAAGTAGATTTTGCGATTATTATTTTATTTCCAGTGTCGAATTAAAGATTAAAAAAATCGCGTGTATTATAGAGTTTACACAAATAAATCTCTTAATATTGTTAACAATTTTTCTTTGCTTTGTTGTTGTTGTATTAAGCAATCTTTAAGCTTAATAATTGTATTTAATTAATTAATTAATAGTAAACAAAACAATTTATTATTAAGTTTGTTGCTCTTTAAACAATTTAATACAAATAAAAGATTGTTGTTTTTTACAAAAAATAAAAACAAATTTATAAATAATATTAATGTTATTAATAACTTCTAATTTAATTTTAACAAAATAAACAATAATTTTGTAAATAAAAAAATACTTTAAGACGCAATCTTAATTGTTTTGTCTTAATTTATTAGTTCTAATTAAACTAAAAAGAAACAACAAATTATATTGTTTTTATTTATTTTTAATTGTAATTATATAAAACAAAGATTTTACTTAATTGCAAATAATATAAATTCTATATTTATGCATAAATATACGCTAAAATTTTAAAAACAAAACTCTTATATTTTTATTAAATACTTTTCGACTTTAAAAAAAAAAGAAAAAGACAATTATTAATAAAGAATTAAAACAAATAAATAGTTAATATTGCTTTTTGCGTTGTTTTTCAACGTTAAATAAATGTTTTAACGTATTAAAAATTGCTTTTCTAATAATTATATATTATAAGAGACAATTTTATTGCAAATATTGTTTAATACAAGTTTGCAAAAAAGTCTCTAAAAACTCTTAAAATTCTTATATTATTTTACAATTTTTAGATTTTTTTAATTTATTAATAATAAACAAGTAGAATTGTATAAAAAGAATAATAATAAAACAAGCAATAACAAGATACTATAAAAATTATATTATATATAATAATAATATCGTAAATAAATTTATTAAAAAAGAAAAAACTTTAGTATTTGTTTATATTTTAAGTTTTTTGTTATATTTCTAATCTTATTTTTATTATTTTAAATAAATATTTTAATTTTTTTTATTTCTATTTAATAGATACTCAAAATTCAAAATATAGTTTTGTACAAAAAACTATTGTTTATATTAATTGTTAATATAGTATTGTTCGAACTATAAAAAGCGTATCTTTAATTAATATTTCAAAAAAGTATAAAAGTTGCTTCTATATTTAGTAATTGTTATTATACTATTTTTATTTGCGTCTTTTAGTTTGTCTATTTATTGTTTCTAATGCACAACAATAAATTAGATAAAGTTTTAAAATTAATAGATAACAACTATTATATTATATTAAGTTATATTTACAAACGCAATATTTAAATACAAATTAACTATAAATTTTAAAGTCTAGAAACTTAATATAAAAATTTTTGAATTAATATTGACACAACTTTACTAGCGTTAATTTATATATTTATTTTGTTATTTTAATTATTTATTTCTTGTATACGTAATTATTCTTTATCTAATTTACAAATATTTTATTAAAGATTTCTTAATTGTTGCAACAAGAAATCTATCTTAATTGTATTTTTTACTTTTATATATTTGTTTTTAAGATAGTCAAAAAATGTTTGTAAATTAACTAATTCTTCTATATCTAATACTAAAATTATTATAAACGCAACAATATTTTATTTGTTTGCTTTCTTTTTATCTAAATTGTAATTTAAGAAAACTCTTTAATTAATAGCTTTAATTTAACAATATTTTATTGTTATATTTAAGTTGTTATATTAAAACTCTTGTCGCAAGCAACTTATATTCTACGAAATATTTAATAATTTAAATAATAATAAAGCTTCAAATACTAATTTGACGTTCTTTATTTTTTAGAAACAAAAACAAAGAAAATTTACAAAAACATATTTATTAACTTGTAATATTTATTGTTATTTCTTAATATTAAAGTACAATGTTAAGTTATATTATAAATTCGAATTATCAAACTTAAGAGACAACAAAGATAACAAAATTAATAACTTAAATACTTAGAATTAACTTAAATTTATCTTATAAAAAAGTACAAAAGAACACAAATCTAAACTATTATATATAAAAAATAATTAAAGTTGAATGTTACAATAATTTAAAAATATTATTAAATAATTTAAAATTTAAACGCTTTGTAAATTGCAAAGTTTAAATATATTTTAACATTAATTAATTTTTTTTTAATTTAGTATTTATTTTCTTCTTTATTTATATTGTATATTAAGATTATTCTTAAATATTAATTTACAAGTTAAAAATACAATTAAAGCAACAATATATCTCTTTAATAACGTCAAATTTACATAGAATATTGTCGAAAAAAATATTTAAAAAAAATATTTAAAAAAATTAATTAAAGAAAGTATTACTAGAGAGAACAAAGAAATAATATAAAAAAAAAAATCTTAATTAATAGATAATTATAACAATAGAGACTTATTGCAATATATATATAAATTGTACTATACAATCTAATAATATATTAAATAGCTAAGATTCTAAGATTTAAAAGAGAGAGATTATATATATATTGCAAATAGATCGCTAATATTAATAACAAACATTATTAAATTTATAATTTAATATTATTTAATTACTTAACTTTAATAGTAACACAAGCAAAACAAATATATAATATAGAATATATAATTAAACAAACTTAGTTATTTAAATCTAATTGTTATATTTGTATCTATAGAGACAAGCTTCAATACGTAGCAACTATATATTACAAGATTAAATTCTACATCTTTATATTATATAATAAAAGATATAATTCGAACAATTAAAATAGATTTTTTGACAAATCTTAAAGAATTTGTTTTTAATTATATTTTTTTAATTTTAATAACAAAAACAATTAAAAATTAAAAGTTTAAATCTTTTATTAATTATTACTTTTTAAGTCTTAGAATAACTATAATTGTTTTAATAATTAAAATATAAATTGTATAAAAGCATACTATATTAAGTTATTATTAAAAGAGATTTATAATCTTTTATTGCTAATTAAGAACTAAAAAAACATATAAATTTTCAAGAATTACAATTGTATATTAGAGAAACTTTTAACAATTTATATTAAATATAAATATTTGTTTACTTAATAAATAGTCTTTTATAACAAATAATTTATATAATTATTATAAATAATAAAGTTGTTTTAAATTTATTTACAAACTTGTTAATACTATATACGAAAAAACTTTATTATATAAAGAATATTTACTATATTTATTATAAATAAAAAGCTTAATACAATAATTTATCAAAAAAGTAAATTAAAAATTACAAATAATATCTTTTAATTAAATTTTAATACTTTAATTGTTTATATATTTAAACGTTTATTTTTTTTTCTTTCTTTTATATATATAATACAAAATTGTTATTATTAGCACAACAATCTCGATTATTATATAGAATTAAAATCTAGTTAACAACAATATATTATTGCAAAAATTGTTAAAATTAAACGCAATTTAAGAGTTTTAATACTTAAATAATTTATAATTAAATAAACAACAAATTATTACTTATTAAAGCTAAACAAAAATAAATTATCTTAACTAGATTTTTTACTTTTTTTTTCTTATTTCTTGTAATAAGAGAATTATAGTTAGCTTTTTTATTACAAATGCAAAGAAAATTAAAGATGAAAAACAAAAAAACAAAAATTTAACTAATAGCAATATCGAAGAACGCAAAAGATAAAAATATTTATTTAAAAAAATTAAATTTAAACAAAGAAAAAATAATACAATTAATAATAAAATTATTAAGAACAAAAATTGAAATCTTAAAGCTTAAGATTGTTGCATTAAATTTTGTTGTTAAAATATAAAACTTTAAGAATGTTTTTATTTAGCTTCAAAATCTCTACAAGCAACAAAATCGACAACTTAAATATATAAAATTGAATTAAATCGATTTAAAATAAGAGCATAAAGCAAAAAAATAAAACAAATAAAACAAAAAATACTTAAGCAAATTAAATTATTACAATACAAATTAAAGCAAAAACTAAAAAAGTTTAACAAATTTAAGCAAAAGCATTTATTATATGTTAACGTAAAATTTAATTTAATTAATTTATAGTTAAGAGTTAACAAAGTTAAAAAATAACTATATAGAAAAAATAAAAAGCTAGAAACAATAATTCGATTAAAAGAAAAATTGTTAAACGTAAAGATAAACGTAGATTACTTTATTAAACAAAGAAGATTGCTAATTAATTTACTTTAACTATTTATTATTTTTACTTATTATACTATTTAAATCAATATATTAAATTTTGAACAATTTTTTTTAAATGTTAACAACAATACGTGCGAGCAATTTAAATCGCATTTCTCTTTATTAACAAATAAATTCTTTGTCTTTAATAAAAGCTTGTTAGATATTAAATAATATATTAAACTATAAATAATCTTTCTTAAATATCGACAATAATACAATATAAATAAGTAATTTAATTCGAAACATCTTAATATTAAAGTTATTAACAACAACAACAAAATTGTATTTTTAAAAAAAAAATCTTGTTACAATTAAGACGAAAAGAGACAATTTAACTCTATATTTAATTAATATATTTAAAAGAGAATTTATTTTGTTGCAATAAACAAGAAGAAACAATTTAGTCTTATAATTAAACAATATACTTAAAAAAGATTTGTCTTGTTATAATAACAAAAATAAACAATCTAGTTTTATAATCGAACAATATATTTAAGAGAAAATTCGTCTTGTTATAATAAAAATAAAGAGAGACAAATTTAATCTTATATTTAAGCAAGATGCGTACAAAATATATTTGTCTAATTGCTTAAAAATTAAGAAGAAAAGTTTTGTTTTAAAATTAAATATTTTGTTTAAACAAAATATTGCACTTATAATATATTAAATATTATTAATAATTACAAACTATATATATCTATTTTGTTTCTATTTTAAGAATATATTTAAATATTAAGAAAATTATAATTAAGTAAAGAATTAATTTTTAGACTTTTTTGTTTATTAAATTAATAGTACTTATTATAACAAAAAATAAAAAATATATAAAACAATATATTTTAGCTTATATTTGTATTATTTTTAACAAATTGTTAAACTAAGATTAAGAAGCTTTAAGATACAACAATATAATTAATTAATAATAGTAATTCAAAAAAGATCTTAAATAGAACAAAAAAAAAACGATTTTTTTACTCTAAAATATATACTTTGTTTTGTTGTAACTTTGTAATATATAAATTAAATAAAGACAACAATTATATAAATACAACAATTAAAATAGTAGTTTTTAATTAACTTTATAATACTTTTAACTCTTTTTTTAATATATTAAAAAGAGTGTAATCTCTAAATAACTATTAAAATATATTGACAAAAATTTTATTTTATTTATTTATTTCTAAGAAATTACTAGTCTTTAATATTAATTAATATACAAACTTTTTATTAAAAGAGTTTAGACTAAAACTAAGCAATTGTTTCTACAATATAAATTAGCTTTAATAAATTACAATTACTAGCTTTTGTTTTAATAAAATAAAAAATAAAAAAGTATTACAATTGTGTTTATATAAATAGCTAAAAAAAAGTCTTAAGTTGTAGCATTTTAATATTAAGCGTTAAATTAATATTAAAGCAATTAAATTATAAAGAAACTTATTTTAAAATATTTTTTATTTTTAATAGTTAACAAATTTGTTTTTAAAAATAAGTTTAACAATAATATTAATTAGAGTCTTTATAATTAATTTAAAACAACAAACTTTTAATTAATAAATGTTAATTTTTATACAAATAAAGTGCAATCAATATAGTTTAATTATTATATTACAAAAAGAATATAAAAACATATATAAATTAAGAATTGCAAGAAATTATAGTAATTTGGAAAAAAAATATTGTATTTTACACTATAAGTATGTTATAAAAATCAAGAAATATTAAATTTTACTTGCAATTAATATGTTAAATATTTGATTTTAGTTTTTATTAATCTTTATTGTCTATTTTTTGCTTTTTTTTTTTTATTTTTTTTTTTGAAGAAACTCGCGAGCTAAATTGTTTAAAAAAGACAAAAAACATATTAAAATTGCTATGTTTATAACTTCTTTTACTAGAGCTCTTCAATTGCTTAATATAATAATTTTTTTCTATTAAAGTATTTGTTGTTTTATTAATTTTGCAATTACAAATTGTTGCAATACAAGACAATTTATTAATTTAAAAATTGCAAGTTATTGCAATATAAAATAATTTATTAATTTAAAAGTTACAAATTGTTGCAATACAAAACAATTTTTTAACTTAAAAATTAATAATTGTTTAATATTTAATTTGCAATTGTCTTATTATCTCTTTTAAGCTAGAAAACTTTTTTTAAAAATTATATATTACAATATTAGAATCTTGATTTAAATCTTTGTTTAAACTCTTGTCTAAATTGTTATTTAAATTATTATTTTTTTGCTTAAGAATTAGTGTTTTTCGACACATTCTTTATAAATATTTACTAAAAAAAGATACTAATTTAATTTTTTCTTTGTTATAAACTTCTATTTTACAAATAGTTTTTTATTTATTAAATATTAATAAAAGTCAAAGAAACAAAGATTCTTTTTAGTAAAAAATAAAGATTCGAATTTGATAAAAGATTAAGATTTAATTTTAATAAAACTAAAAAATTTAAATTGCAAAGTATTAGCGAAATTGTTATAAAAAGTATGTTCTTTGTTTATTGCGAACAAGTTAATTATATTATTATTATAGAAATTCTTTTTTAAAGTTTTTTGCAACAACTTTCTAATACAATCTAATTTAACAAACGTAAAAAAAGCTTTAATTTTTTCTTTTTTTTTTCTAGACTTGTTATTTTTTTTTTATGTATTTTATTTCTTCTAAGCACTTTTTCGTTTAAAAATTATATATATAAAATAATTTCGCAACTCTAATTTAATAATTGAAATAAAAAAATTAAGAAAACATATAATTGTTGTGTTAATTCTTTAAAAAAAAACATTTGTTAGATTTTGTGCTTTGCTAAAGATCGTAACTAAGATAACGTCTTTATATTAAAAATAATTTTGCGTTTTTTTGTTCTAGTTTGCGAATTTATCTTTGTTAAATGTATTTTTAACAAAGTTATTGTAGTTTGTCTTTATAATTATTCGTATATTCTTTAGAATTAAAATTAGTTATTAACTTACTCTTAATTAACATTTAGATTACAATATTTCTTTAAAAAGTTTAAGAGTATTTGCGATCTACAATAGTATTTCTTAAACTTTATATAATTCTTTATATATTAATTTATAAAATAATACTAAAATTATTTAATGTATAGCGCTATTATAATTTGTTAAACAATTTTAGCAATTAAGTTAAAAATAAATTTCGATTAAGTTTCTTTATAACTATAAAAGAGAAAGCTAAAATTAAATTAACTTTGTTTTATTTTTTTTGTTTGTATTTTGCGATTGTTTGTTTGTTAAACATTTTTAGCTCTTTTTTAATTAAGAGACTTAAATTTTTTAGAAAAGCTTATAGCTTTATTTAAGTTTATAAGACAAGATTAATATATTGTTTAAAAGTTAAAGAACGTAATCTCTTCTAATTTTATTACTATAAAACAACTATTTTTGTTAAAATTTAAAGAGCAATTTAAAAGCTAGTAATTTGTTGCTTAAAATTGTGCGATTAAAGCTTGCATTTAATAAAGATTTTTATAATTATATTAAGAGCAAAATTATAAATTGTTATAGATAAAGTTGTAATTAAGATTAAGAATTATTGCGCAATATTGTTCTTAATATATTATAATTGCAATATAATAATTAAACAATAAGATAAAAGAAGACGCTATATATATAACGCTAAATTATAATTTATTGCTTTTTAAATTTTAATAATTAAATGCTATTTTTTAATCTTAAAATAATTGTTGTTTTTTTTGTCTTCTTTTGCAAACTCTAACTTATAAATATAACACAAATCTTAATTGTCGAATTTACTTTTATTAAATTTGTTTTTGTTGTTATCTTTGTTTATATTAATATTTTAAATTATATTGTTATTGTTTTTATATTTAAATTCAAATTATTAATAACAAATTTTTTTCGATTTTTTGCTTAAATTAAGTTTGAGAAAAATTTGTTAAACTTTGTACAATTAGATAGTTTTTTTTAATTTATAATAGTATATATAATACTAACGTTTTTTGTCGTTTAAAAAGAGCTTAAAGATCTCGAATTTATTAAATGTTTTACTATATATAGTAAAAAGTTTTTGATAATATTATTGTAGAGTTGCAAGAGAGAGATATTTGTCGACGTCTAAATTATATTAGTTCGAATATTTCTATATTAATATATTGTATTATTTATTTTATTTTTTTATTTTAATTTTAATTTTTTTTACGAGAATTTAATTTACAAGAAGCGCGAAATTTTGCACTTCTTTAAATAAGTTATTGTATAACATAATTAATTTGTTACTAATATAAAAATTACGCAATAATTGCTTGCGTATTTTGTAAACATTTTATTAATAAATAAAAGCAAAGATTTAACAATATATAAATAATATATAAATTGCGAACATAACAATTTGATTAATTACTAAATTCTTGTTGTATTACTTTTATTATATTAATCTTTAAAAATATTGTTGTATTTATTAAATAAATATTAGCGAATTAACTTAATATATTGCTTGCATCTTTGTACAATACAAAAAAAAATAAAAAAAATACAAAAATTAAAAAAACATAATTAAATTTTTTATTTAAATAGACAAGATTTTTAAAGATTCTTTTATTATTTTTCGATTTATATATTTTTAATGTTTGTGTTGTAATAAAAGCAATACTTAAATAATAACTTCGAATTCTATCTAGCATTTGCAAATAGTCTATAATATATGTTCTTTATTATAACAATTTTATCTTCTTAATTGACGCATAAATACTTAAGAAGATATTTAGTTTTTACAATTAAATTTAAATATTGTTTAAGAATATTAATCGTTATTTGTGCAATAATATTTACATAGATTTAAACTATATATCGTAAATATATATTAATATTAATATATATTTTAATATCAAATATCTTAATCTTTAAATAATTATTTATTAATTAAATTTTGTTTAATTTTTTCACAATATAATTGCGTCTTTTTCGTTGTTTATTAATTGAACATTGTTTTATTTTAACAAAAATAATCTTTTTTAAAGTAACAGTTAAGCAATTTTTATAAAACAATCGAAAATATAAATTGCAAAGCTTATATAAATATTAACTTAATTTTTTATTTTAAATAGCAATGCTTTTAAGTTTGTATTCAAATATAAAGATATTTGTAATTAAAATGCTTAATAATGTTTTTGTTAAGTTTGTTTTAAATTATTATAAGAAAACGTTTATTAATAACAATAATATCTTTAAACGAAATTTTTCTTTTATATTTTAGCTTTAATTGCAATTGCTAAAGTTTAAATCAATTTATTTTGAAACTCTTAAGTCGAAAAAAGTAAAAAATATTAATATTGTTTATAATATATTTATAAAAGTATATTAAAATTTATATTTTAAGCTTTAAGATAATTAAATTTGATTATATATTTTTTACATTATCTTAATTTGCAAATTGCTTTTTTAAAGTTTAAAATTTAATTATTATATTGTATCTTTTTTGTAATTATGCGAAAATATTGTTAATTATATTTTGAACTCGCTTATTAAGAATTTTGTTTTTTAGTAATTTTAAATCTATTTTTCGACATCTTGCGCAAAATATATTGTAAAAAAGAAAATAAAAGCAAATAAAAACAAACAATAACTAGCTATAATACGTTTTATACTTTATTGCATTATATTAAGATTTTGTTAAAACATTTATTTTTAATAGTTTTGTTATATTCGCAACATCTAGTTATATTAATATATAAATTATTAGTTTTAATATTTTATTGTTGCACATTATGTTTGAACAAATTATTATTTATAATTAGAACTTTATTTTTGCTATCTAGCAATTAATATTAGATTGCGCTAATTAATTGTATTAAAGAAGAAACTTTAAAAAATTTATTGCAATATAAGTTTAAATTTTAAATTTATATTAATTATTTAATGTAAATTACGAATATTATATTAAAAAAACAACAATTAAATATATTATCTTTGTTCGAATTAATATATTTAACAACGTCTTGAATCTCTAATAACGCAATTGTTATTCTAATAATTTTTCGAATATCGTTAGAATTCAATTCGAAAATTGCAATATTTAAAAATTAATTAACAAAAAAAAGAGACAAAACAATGTTTAACATTGTTAATAATTTAATTGTTAAAAAAATCAATTTTAAATTTTTGTTTATAAATAGATTAAATTTTTTTTGGCTTTTTAAAATAATATATAATTGAAAATTCGATATACAATTGCAAAACAAAAACAATTGCTATAATTTAAAATATTCTTTTCGCAAAACAACAATATAAAAGATATTTATTTGTTGTAAATTTCTTAAAAAAAATAAAGTTTAACATTTATAATTGTAGTTAGTTAATATAATTATTAGAACTTAAATGCTTAACATATTAATTATTGTTGTTGTTCGCAATTGTAAACTTAATATTAACTAAAATTATAATTGTTAAATAGCGTTCTAACGTTATATATATATATAAAAATAGTTTGCAAAATATTAAAAACTAAATTGTTATAACAATAAACGCTTGTATTATCTTTGTTTAAAAAATAATAATTGTACATCTTTAATTGCTTAAATTATCTAAATAGCATAAATTTTAATTTAAGATTTTTTAAATAATATAAATTTCGATTTAGAATTTTCTTTTAATATTTTTTATATAGTAAAGTATTCTATTAACTTCAAAACATTTCTTTATAAATGTTAAAAAATTACAAAAAATCGATTGCAATACAAAGATATTATTAAGATGTTTATTAATCTTTCTTCAAATTGTTAAAAAGAACGTTTGATTTATCTTTTAAAAAAAAATTAACAAATTAAAGTATTCGTCAATCTTTCTTTAAATTGTTAAGAAAAACGTTTAATTTATCTTTTAAAAAAAGATTAACAAATTAAAATATTTGTTAATCTTTTTTTAAATTGTTAAGAAGAACGTTTGATTTATTTTTTGAAAAAAGATTAACAAATTAAAATGTTTGTTGATCTTTCTTTAAATTATAAAGAAGAATATTTAATTTATCTTTTAAAAAAAAATTAATTAATAGTTTTTTATATCTTAAAAAGAAGCAAAGTTGTCTCTATTTATTAATTAATTAATATATACGCTTTTTAAAAGCTTAAATTTTTTTTGTATTTCGTAAAAAGAAAGAAATAACAATTCAAAAATAAATTGCTTGTAATTTAGTATTTTTTCTTTAAAATTATATACGAAATATAATTTTAACTTTATTGTAAATTGTTTTATTAAGTATCTTTTAAAATGTAAAACTTTATAAGTAATTTATATTTCAAAATAAATAAAATTAGCAAACAAAAATTGTTCGACAATATTAAATTAATATTGCTAAATTTGATCGATTTATTTTTAAAGAAATGTTAGTTTGTTAAAGTAATTATTAAAGTTTAAATAATAAAACGTATTTAATCTTAAAATCTTAATCGAACACTAACAAAATAAATAATTAAGAAAATTACTTTTGTAATATATAAACGTAAATAAAATCCAAATATTATAATTAAAATTAAAATAATTTTAACAATAGATATATTTATTAAATTACTAATTGCGATAAATAAATAATTTAACTTAATTATATTAATTTTCTATATATATATATCGAGATTTTATTAATATATTTATATCTTTAACACTTTTATTATATCTATTATATATAAAGCATTTTATTATAGCTTTAAGTATTAAAACTTTCGAATATTATATATTATATTTAAACAAAACACTATTAAGCGATAAAACTTTATTATTGTTGTCTAGCAATCAATATTAAATTGCACGAGTTAACTATATTAAAAAATAAAAACTATATAATACTAAAAACGTTTTTTAATATTTATTTATAATTTTAAGATTACGTTTTTATATTACTACAAAATAATACTTTTTAATTTGTTTAAACATTAAAATTACTTAAAAAGATTGTTTGTTAATCGATATATAATTATATTGTTGTTACAAATATCTTATTAAATATTTAAAAAAGATTATTTTTTTATTTATATTTAATATGTTTACATTTGTTTAAACATTTAAAAGCTAACAATAAACAAAAAACAATAATAATTTTTTAATTTGTTTAAACTTTGCAATTGCTTAGAAAGATTTGTTGCTAATTAATATATAATTGTATTAACGCTTTAAATATCTTATTAAATCTTTAAAGAAAATTATTTTTTATTTATATTTAATACGTTTATTTTTGTCTTAATACTTAAAAGCTAAAAGTAAACAAAAAATAACAATATCTAAATTTATTATTATTTTAATTATATTTATTGCAAACAAAGTAATTAATAATATTTTTAATTTTAAAACAAAAGTAGTAAATGCAAAACTAAAAACTGATTATTGTTTTATACTTTGTTACAATTGCGCATTTAAACAAGATTTTAATCTTAATAATAAAAAAGATCTTTTAAGATTAATTTTTCGATAAAGTCTTTAAAAATAAAAGAAAATTCTTAAGATTATAATTTTAACAAAATTTTCTAAAATAGATGCAAAGAAAGTCTAATTATTACAATAACAACAATATTTTTTTGTATAAATAAAAGCTATGCAATAAATATATATATTTCTTAGTTTTAAACAAATTACAATATAATTTATTTAGCTTTTAAATTGTTATTAATTGTTATACAAAATGCATTTTCTTTAAGCTTTAACAATATTTTTTTAATTAACTTTAATACTTTCTAAAGAATATTGCTTTCTAAAATTAAAATTGTTGTTAATAATAATATACAAATATTATAGAGTTACAACTATAAAATTCGATTCCGAACAAATTAAAATTTAATTTATTAATTTTTTATAAAAGTAAATGTGCGAAGAATAGATTTAGTTTTTAGTTAATTCGAATTTTGCGTTTTTTGTTGTCAAATAAGTTAAACTATAAAGAAAATAATTATTTTAGTTGTTACTATATAGTTTTTAATTTAACAATTATCTTTAGATATTATAACAATAGCTTCGAACTAATCTTAATTCTATTGTTATAGCAGTATTTTTTTTTTTTTTTTTTTAAAAAGATTGCTATAATTGTTACGAGATTCTCCCAGAGATATGCGGTCTAGGGTCTGCATAGGGTTAGTCTTGGCAGGCGCACATAGATATTCTGCCCGAGATTACATAGATTGCTCCCTAATTTAACTATTACCATTATTACCATTGCTTACTGCATTTATTCTTATAGTTTGATAGCTTCAACTATTGATCAGTTCTTCGCATCTAATTAATGCGTCTACATTATCTAATTGCAGTTCTCTGAATAGCTCGCAAAGTCTTTGTCCCACTAGAGCTTTTACCACCTAATCGAGAGTCTTCGCAACTCTTTCGTTAGACGTTTGCTTTATCTTTGTTATCGCATCTAATACTAAAGCGTTTGCATTACCTAATTGCAAGTCTCTATCTTACATCTACGTCAATCGATATGGTCGTTGTCTACAATTACGTTCAACCCTTCGACGTCTATACGTTTGCCATTATATTTGTTTCTATAGAAGCATATCGTATGGAGCTTGCAAAGCTTATTCGAAAAGTCTTTGTCGACGTCTATATCAATACATCGTCTACATCGCCTACATCGTCTGCATCGTCTGCATTGTCTACTTTATTGTCTATTTCGTTACTTGTTTTGTCGTTTGCCAAAGCGTCTAAAGAGCTAGAAGATATATGGGTTATACGATCAAGACAAAGAATACATTGGGGAAGAAAATTAGGTATATTTGAGGCAATCAGGAGGTCGAATTTTGAGCACCTAAAAAGATATGTTTCAAGTTTATCCCTGAATTTATCTTTGGGGATTTCGCAGAGATGGGACGCGCCTGGTCACCAAAAAGGACGCGTTTTTTTAGATTTCTCATTATGCATGTTTTTGCCATGGGGTCATGGCTTATTTTCTTAAAACGGTGGCAGATTGTTACGGGATTCTCCTAGAGATATGCGGTCTAGAGTCTGCATAGGGTTAGTCTTGGCAGGCGCACATAGATATCTTGCTCGGGATTACATAGATTGCTCCCTAATTTAACTATTATTACCATTATCACTGCTTATTGCATTTATCCTTACAATAATCTTTATAGTATTTTAGAAAATTTAAAATTTAAAATTGTTAATATTCGAACTTTTTAACATTGCGAGATTTATAATAGTTTATATTAAAAAAATATATTTTTGATCTATATTTATCGAAGATAACAATATGTAATTTGAACAAATTATAAAATATTTAATATTGTAAATTTGTTTGTTTAAACTACTATTGCAACAAATATTAAGATTTCTTAATAACAAATAGCTATACAATATAGTTATATATTGTATTTAATAGAGTTTTTTTAATTATAACGCATAGAATATATATTATAGATAGCAAGAGTTTAAAGAACAATTATAATTTAAATTATAGTTGTATTTATTACTTTATTATATATATTTCTTGTTTGTTTTAATTCTTGTCTCTATTACGCAAAGAGCAACAAAGTAAATAGCGTATATTGTCTAAATAAGTTTTTATTAACATGCATTATTTGTTCTTGTTTATTAGAATTAGAACTTTAAGATTTAAAGTTATTGTATACTTTAAAACTTATACTTTATTAATAGTTTTAACAAAAATAAGCTTCTCTTTATGTTTAAGTTGTTAAAATTTATTAAAATTTAACAAATTAAATAATAAGAATTCTAATGCTTCTTAATTTAAATAATAGATTAACTAGAAGTTAATAATTTTTAAAAAATTAATAACAAATAACGCAATAATTGTTTTCTCTATAGCTTTTTATTAATAGAAATTGTCTTTATGTTGCAACAATAGCGTCGACGTTCAAATTATTTAAATTTTAAAATAAATTTTTTAAAATAAATTTATTTTTGTATTATAATTTAATATTAATATTATTAATATAAAGACTTTAATTGTTATTATCTTTAATATTATCAATCGATAACAAACTTATATTAGAGATATAATTTATTATATTTAAGTAATTCGCGACGCTATTGCTCTTTGTAATGTAATTATTATTTAAATTATTGTTATAATTGTTGCTATTGTTAAAGTAATTTATTTTCGAATTAACGAAAATTAATTGTTGTAAAAAGTTAAAAATTAATTAAATTAAATTAATTTTTTCGATTATTGTTTATAATATAACAATAATTTCAAAAGAAAAAAGTATAGTAATTAAATTTTAATTTATTATTGTTAAGTATAAGATTAACTATATTAGACTATAGACTTTGTTCGTTTATAATATAACAATAGTTTCGAAAAAAAAAGTATAATAATTAAATTCTAACTTATTATTGTTAAGTGTAAAATCAACTATATTAGATTATAAACTTTGTTTGTTTATAATATAACAATAATTTCGAAAGAAAAAAATGTAATAATTAAAGTTTAACTTATTATTATTAAGTATAAAATTAACTATATTAAATTATAGATTTTGTTTGTTTATAATAAAACAATGGTTTTAAAAGAGAAAAATGTAGTTAACAAAACTAAATAAAATTTATTACGTAAATATTAATATTGTTAAAAGTAAAATTAACTATATTAGATTGTAGATTTTATTGTATAAAATTCGTTAGATAATTTAACTATATAAATGTTAAAACAAATTAAAATTAATAAATTAGTAATAATTACAATAAAATGCTTAATAATTAAAAATATACTAATGTTATAAAGTTTTATAATAGCGATATTTGCAATTAAGAAAGCAATTAAGAAATATTTATTACGTTATTATCTAAGTTAACTTATTAACTTAATTAATACTTGTATTAATTTTTTGCCTTTATTTGATTGCATTTTTTGCTATATTCTCTTAAATTTCTCTTACTTAATTGCGCGCTTTATTATATCTCTTAAGTCTTTTTTATTCAATTGCGCACTTTAATTTACTCTTTAAAAAGTCTTATTTCGCTTTACTTTGCTTTATAAATCGTAATCGAATCTTTATCTTTTAAAAATCTTTAAACATATCTATATGTTGCGCTATTTCGCGCGAAAATCTAGACTTATTAAGAATTTTTTTCGACAACTTTGTCAAACATATAATTAAAATTTTTTCAAATATAAATCTTTAAAGACTAGAGACTTCTTACTTTTTTCAAAAAATTTAAACTAAAATAAATTGCTTGCATTTTAAAAATGCAAGAGTCTAAAAATAAGTAAAATTTAAAAATATTTAAAGAGCAAAACAATATATTAATTTAAGCGCAAAAAGAAGACAATTTGATTGCAAAAGAAGAGCAATTTAGTTGCAAAAGAAGATAATAATATAATAGTACTAAAGATAAATGTAAATTAAAGAGAAAAATAAAGAAAAAAAAGATAATAAAGAAAAAAATAATAAAGAAGAAAATAATTAAGATTAAGATAATAAAGATAAAGATAATAACAATAATAATAATAATAGCAATAATAACAATAATAATAAAGAGAATAATACAAATGTTTAAGATAAAGAGAAAAAAAATTAATAAAGATATTTGTAATTTAACTAGTTTAATTCTATTAATATTTGTTCAAGAGATTTTATCTTTATATTAACAATTCTTCGCAATTAAGAATCAATTATTTACTAATTTATTACGCATAAGTAAGTTAATAATATATTTATTAATTCGAACAAATTAAGTATTTAAAGTGCAATTAAAGATCAAACGTCTCGATTGCAATTTTAGCAAAAAAAATAAAAGTTATTTCGAAATAATTAGTATAAAACAAAGAAGAAAATTATTGTTTTTTAATTTACTTATCTAATATAATTCTTATATTTTTTGCAACAATTACAAGAAGCATACAAAGCTAATAAGTATAACTATCTTTCGAACAAATTATAAATATAAATTTGAAAGATTTAAACATATAAAAAATAAAGAAAGAAACAAAGAGAAATACAATTCTTTAAAATAAATAAAGATATAATATAATTAAGAAGCTATTTCTTGTATATATTGCAATATAAATATACTAAAATTCTAATATACGTTTCTTTTTCTTATAAACAAACTATTATTGTTATATTTTTTGCAAATTATATATACTTTTTAATAAATGTTATTTAAAATATATAATATAGTACGAGAAATCTTTTTATAAATTTATATAAAACAAGATCTACAATAAAATTGTCTCTTATAATATATAATTACTTAAAAAACACAAAACGTTTAAACTATTTAATGTTTTGCTATTTAATGTCGAAAAACAATACGCAAAGCAACGCTAACTATTTATATATATAACAAAATTGCTATTTTTTCTTTTTTTTTTCAAAAAAGTTAAAGAAAGCAAACTACGTTTTTCTTTAATTATATATTATTGTTTACGAAATTGCAATTCTTAAAAAATTTGTCTTATTCTTCTATTATCTTTATTTATTTAAAATCTTTTATTTATGTAATTTATAATACAAAACAAAAAAGAAAAGAAACTAGATTATTGTTTTTTTATAATTTAATCGCAATTGTAAAGTTAAAACAAAACAAATCGATTTAGTTTTTTTAAAATTATTTTAAAGTTAATATTTAACGCATTATTAAAGTTCGAATTAAAGTTATCGATTGCATTAACGTAATTAAATAATTTTTTCTTATTTTTCAAAATAAATAAAGATTCTTTTGTTGTATATTGTTTAAAAAGCAACTTATTAAATAGAAATCGAAATTTATTATTTAATTTGTTATTAATTAACTAATCAAATACAACAATCTTTAGAAATATATAATGTTAACAAGATTAAATTGATGCTAATAAATTAATAAGCACAATTGCGTCTCTACTACGTTTGTGCTATATACAAATTTATTTTTTCGTAAATAATACTAAATTTAAAGCAATTGCAAATAATGTTTTTACAATTAGATTTTCAAACATAGAATTTATATTATTGTTAATATTTCTTTATAGCAAAAAATAAAACAAAGACTTACTAAATAAATAATTAGACAATTTTTGTCTTTAAAGACAATTGTCGCATACTTTAGTTTTCGTTTTGCTAATTATATAAATATCGAAAACTAAAATAAATTTATTAAGTAAATCTTTTATTAAGCAACAAACGCAAGACAACTATATTGCTTTGTTATAAATCTTCGAAACGTTAACTATATTCTTAAAACTAATTAGATATTTATAAACTTATTTAACAAATTAATGTTTGCAATTTCTATTAATATATAAAATGCTATATATTAAAGAAAAGATTATAACAAGTATCTAGCTTAATAACATTAAACGTATTGATAATTTAACAATATTTAAAGACTAGAAGACGCAATTGTAGTTATTGTTATATTTAATTTGTTATTTTAAAGCAATTTCTCTTATTAAGTAATTTACAAAAGCAAGATTAATAATAAGAATGCGTCTATTATTGTTTACTATTTTGTTTTAGTATTTATTTAATAACTAAAAAATATTATAAGATTTAAATTGTATTAAAAGCAACAATTACAAAAGAATTTATAATAATAGTTATAATTGTAAGAAGAAAGTGCGAATATAAAAAAAATTTACTAACAAAGTAATTGTATTAGTGCAAAATAATTATAATAAATACAATATTTAAATATTTACTTAATATATATTTACTTAATACTAAATATTGTTTTTAATAACACTACTTATTGTTAAAAGAATACTACTATACGCATTTTACTATTCGAAAGAGAGACTAATATTAAAAAGAAAGTTATTTAATATTTACAAATAAAGAACAATTTTATAATTTATTTTCTAAGTCTTTTTTTTAACTACTTAAATTTGGCTTTATTTATTAAAAATATTAAATATTCGAATAAACAACTAGAAGTAATTGTATATATTACAATATTAATATAAGAATATTAGAAATACTTACACAATACAAAAAAGTTTGTTTCTCTTTAATCTATAATATCTTAATTTAATATTAAAGATATTAACAATTACAAATTATAATAAACAATAATTTTTTTACTATTCTATTTAAGATATTTAAAGAAACAAAATTACAATAATAATTTGCACTCTTAATATTAATTAACAAAGCTAGAAGAAAAATAGTTAATTGCTTTATATTTTTATATAAGTTAAGAAATCTTAATTGCAAGATTTAAAATAAAAAAATTTAAAATTTATTTGCATACTATTAAAATTAAATCTTAAATTTTTTTTGTTCTTTTTATTTTAATTTTTTTAAACAAAAAATATAATTTTTAATTAAAATAATTTATTTAAACAAATAAATTATTTTGATTAGAAATTATAGTTGTTAAGATTTAATAATATTTTATATAACTTAATTGCTTTTAAAGTTAATTATTAACTTTCTTTGTATTATTGTTAGCAAGTAACTTAGTATTTCTATTTTAATACAAAGAGCAAATATAAAGATTAAAATAACAAATTAATTATTAAAATACTAGCAACTCTAAGTTGTTTAAAACAAATATTTGATAAATTTTTTTCTTAATTATTTTAATTATTAATTTCAAAATACTTTATTTTTTTTGCAAACTTTAGCTCTATTAATAAAGACTTAATTTTAATTATTTAAAAATTAAATTATTATTTTAATTTAAAGTATTATAGTCTTTTTAAATCTTAAAAGATACTTTTTATTAAATATTAATTCTTGCTCTTACAATTAACTTAAGATACTTAACAATTATTACGAAACTTTTCTTTTTCGTACAATTAATAATCTTAAATTATAGCTTTTTAAATCAAGTTGTTATAACGATATAAATTAAAATAAATCTATTTTTTATATTGTTTTCAACATTATTGTTTGCATTACTACTTGATTTATCGCTTGCACTATTGTCTAATTTATCGCTTGCATTATTGCTTGATCTATTGTCTACATTATTGCTTGGTTTATTGTCTACATTATTGCTTAGTTTATTGTCTACATTATTGTCTAGTTTATTGTCTATATTACTATCTAGTTTATCGTCTAGTCTATCGCTTGCATTATTACTTATTTATTGTTTAGTTTATTATTTACTTATATAGCTATTACAAATGTCGAAACGCGAAAAATCAAAAAATTCTAATAATCTAAGAGCTTTATTAAGATAATATAAGTCAAAAAATTAAGTATTTTTATTGTAGTCTAAATAGTATAGTTGAATTAATATAGATAATTTTGATCAAGATATAAAAAATATATAGTTCGAATCTTTTTAAAATTTAAAATTTTTTATAAGTATATTTTAAAACTCTCTTTAATAAATTTGTTTTAATTCTATAGTAATAACAATTTACAAATATGTACTATTATAAGAAATTATTTAATTACAAATTATTTTAAGCTAAATTTTAAAACTAGTAATGCGAGATCTTGCAAATAAATAATTAACAACTATATAATAATATAGACTAACAAATAATCAATAGTTATATAAATAAATTTTTGAATATTAATATATAGTTTAAAATAAATAAAGCAAACGCAAAAATTAGTTGTTTTAATATTTAATAAATATTACGTATTAAAAAAAACTTTAATTAAAAAACTTTAATATCTTTGTACTAGTAACTTAAGATAATAATTAATAAAAAAAAGAAAAATTATTTTTGTACAATTAATATTGTAAGATATTGTTGCGTTAATTAAGTATCTAGTAAAGATATTGCGTTTAAAGAAATCTTTTACAACTTTTATAATTTTATGTTTAAATTAATTATTAAGAGAATTAAAGAAATTGTAATCTAATAATTGTTTTTGTACTTTTAATTATAGCATAGATTATAAATATAACTAAGTAAACTAATAGTTTGAAGAATTTACAAAGAACGAAAAGATTGAAGTTCCTGAAGATTAAAAGTCTAAAATGAATTAATGCACTTTTTGGTCTATGGTGTGCCATAGGTGGGGCCTTGGCTAAACATCGGTATCTCGACGTCCAGCGACCGCCCTTCGCTCCCTCTGCTGCACTCCAGACTCCTCGGGCGTTCTTTCAACAGCAACATATACCCCCGACGGATATCAGCGTGGCCGCACCCCAAAGTCTCGAATACGGACGGGCACATCGAACGGCGCGTGTTCCACAGCCAGCAGCCCAGCAGCCTGCTGCCGTTGCCTTCACACCAACAGCGTGACGGCCTTTATCGACCGTATCCATACCATATTTTCATTCTTGAAAGAACCGGAAACAAACGACCGGCAGAGCGAGCAGACCTCGGCTTTTCTTGAACTGTGTGGAGTCACAGTTGCATCCCGGGGAAGCAGTTGTGTTATGATTGTGTGTAACCTTGATCGCGCGGAGGGGGGGGGGGGGGGGGGGGGGCCGGCGCGTGGG
>JAABUL010003313.1_pt1 | contig 24209 bp, 21 predicted proteins | sample 5559151 | NCBI WGS metagenome assembly JAABUL01 (sample SAMN10711876, study PRJNA513368) | rock metagenome | isolation source: Antarctica rocks | place: Antarctica: Victoria Land, Pudding Butte sud | reverse complement strand
GGCCCGGGCGGCGGTGATCATCGCCTCGACAGCGTCGGCGTCGACGGCGCGGGGGCGGCGTTCGGTGCGGCGGGTGACCCGGAGCAGTTCGCTGTCGCAGGGGTCGCGGGCCAAGAGGCCTTGGCGGGTCAGCCAGCGGGTGAACCCGCGCAGGGTAGAAAGCATCCGCGCCACGGTCGCCTCGCTCCAGAGTCGTTTGGCGGTGATCACCGCGTCGACCAGGCGGTCCGTGCTCAGCTCGGACAGGGACAGGTGTGCCAGCGCAGACGCCACGCCCAGCCGTGCACCGGCGTCTACCGGCCCGTGATCCGCGGACGTAGAGATGGAGGTGGAGGTGAGCAGCTGGCCCCAGCGGGCCAGGTCGGCGTGCCGGGCGCGGTCGCTGTGGCCCTTGGTTGCTTGCTCGGATGATTCCATCGCCCGCTTGGCGGTCAGCCAGGTCTGCGCCAGCTCCGCCAACGGGAGCGCCGCGGCGGCTGGCGTGGGGGAGTGGTGGGTGCGGGGTTCAGGCACCTCGGGACTCTATCGCCGGGTGCGCCGATATTCTCTTATAGCGGCCATCCGGTAGCTGGTCGGTCTTCACTCGATCGCCGGTGCCGCCCATGCGGGCACGAGGTCTTCATGTTCCCGGAGGAGAGCTTGGGTGCGCTCGGGGGTGTGCGCAGCCATCGCATGGATGAGACTCATTGCGAGTACTACAGCCGCCGCATGGGAATCGAAGACCAGACCACTGCCGACGGGTGCTGTGAGGATTACGTCAGCTTTGTCGGCGAAGGGAGCGAGGGGGTTGTCGACGACGACGATCGTGTGCAGGCCGAGCTGATCGGCGTAATCGAGTGCGCGCAGCGTCACAAGGGGATAGCGCGGCATCACGAAAGCGAGAACCGTTGAACCGCCGGCGGAGTGTAGTTGCAGTAAGTCGTCCTCCAACGCGGCACCGTCGGACATGACACGTACGTCCGGGTGCACCCGTCGGGCGAAGTAGCCCGTGTACTGGGCGAGGGCGGCGGACGCGCGGATACCGAGGATGCCGAGGGGATGCGAGGTGGACATCTGCAGTGATGCCGAGTTGAGGACCTCGTTGCCGAGCTCGTGGCGCAAGGTGGCCAGGTTTGCCTGCTCTCCGTTGACCGCGATCGCAATGGCGTCTGTCGTCGCCAGGGGCGTCGCCCGCCCGGGGCTGTGGAGGACCGAACGGCGAAGGGCGTTGCGGAACTCGGTGTGACCGGTGAAGCCGAGCGACGCCGCAAGTCGGGTGACCGACGGTTGACTCACCCCAGCGCGTTTGGCGAGTTCGGAACTCGACAGGAACGCCGCGTCCGGAAGAGTTTCCAGGACGTGCTGGGCGATACGCCGTTGCGCCGGGGGAAGCGAGGCGCTGCGAAACAGCACGGCCAAGCGCTGATGTACTCCGACTGAAGTCTGTTCGCCGAGGTGTTGACCTACTTCCGGCCATCCGCTCAAAGGGGTCCACCCGTTGGCGCTCTCATCGTGTTTCTCAGGCATGCCGGCAACTCCTCTGCGTATGGCGCACGCACCTGTGCATCACAATCGGCTCATACCTCGGCCAGCGCGGGCAGCACGGTAATGGCCTGCTCGAGGTCGCCACCGAGTGGCCGGTCCGTCGCATCGCCATCGATCACCGCGGCAGCGAGGTCGAATGCGGCCCGCACCGGTGCGGACGTCAGTCGTTCCGGTGCAGCGCGCAACGCTCGGAGGGCGCACACGAGTTCACACGCGAGCACGACGGGTGCGAGGCCACACACCACGGCGGTGGCGCGGGCGGCTTGGGCCGAGAAGCTGGCGTGTTCCTCCAGTCCCCGGGACAGGACTGCGCCTGCGAGCGATACCGGCGCCGAGGCGAGCCTGCATTCCGCCAGCACGTCGTGCGCAACGTATTCGAGGACCATCGTGCCGGAGCTGCCCGCGGGGCCGTCCGAGAGGAATGGCGTGAGCCCGGTCAGGGCGGGTTCCTCGAGTGCGGTGAGTCGGGCGACGGAGAGGGCGAGCACCGGATGCAAGGTGGCCCGCACGGCATCCAAAGCGGCCGCGACCGACGCGGTGTAGAACTGCCCGTGATGGAAGACCGTGGCCTGCTCGACCGACACAAGGGGGTTCTCGACCGCTGAGTTGATCTCCCACGTGACGATCTGCTCCAGGACGCGGAGCGCGTCGAGGGCTGGACCGTGCACCTGCGGCAGGGCTCGTAGACCGAACGGGTCCTGAATTCGTCGTGGTGGACGCTCCGAGGCGGTTGTGGAGACCAGGCGCCGCATGGTGGCGGCGATTGTCATCGCACCGGCGAGAGGCCGCGGGCGGTGCACTTCCTCGGCGTAGGCCTCGACCGACCCCTGCAACGCCGAAAAACTCAGCGCGGCAATGACACAGCTCGCTTGAGCGAGCATCTCCAGGTCGACACAGGCCAGTGCTGCGACGGCGACGGTCAACGCATTGCTGCTGATGAACGCCAGCGCATCGGTCGCTTCGAATCGGACCGGCGCCGGGCCGCCGGCGAGCCAGGGCCGGTCACCGGCGAGGGTCAGCGCGATCTCGGCGAGCGGGGCGAGATCGCCGGTGCCGATTGTGCCGTAGCGGTGCACGGTGGGCAGGGCGCCGGCGTTGAGTGCGTCAGCCAGCGCCTGCACCACGTATGGCGACGTGCTGGAGCCGCCGTTGAGGAGCTGGTTGAGGCGGACGAGCATCGTTGCCCGCGCCACCGCGTGTTCTTCGACCGGTCCGAAGCCCACGGCGTGGCTGCGCAACAGGCGCAGGCCATGCCCGGTGCCCGATCTTTGATCCAGGGTGATCAACCGGTTGGCACCGACGCCCGTGGTGATTCCGTACACGTCACGGCGGGTGCTCAGGTCGGCGGCGAAGGTATGGGCTGCGGACACCCTGGACATGGCCTCGGCGTCGAGAGTAATGACCACGCTACCGCGGGCCACGCGCGCGAGAGTTTTCAGGCTGAGTGCGCCACCGTTCAGCTGCAGGTCGATGCTCCCGGTCACCGACGACCGTGGGCCCCATGCTGCCTGGCTCGACATGTCTCACCCAACTTAACACGTTGACTTTTCATTCAGCGCAAACTACGTTTGGATAGTATCATTCATGTCGATGCCGTAGTTGCCTACGCCCTCAGGCCCGCTGTACCGGTGGCGCCGTGACTCGGTCGGGGGCGTGCCGACCGCAGGTGCACGGTTGCTCAGCGACGATGGCGGGAATTGGCCACCCATGACGAAGGAGCACCCTTGTGTCGGAATCCGTAGCAACACCAGCTGGTGGAGTATCACTGTGGCTCAGGTTCCTATCAGCCCAGGACATCGATGGGCTGGGGCTGACCCGGTCGGAGATCGTGACCGCTGTGGAGGACGTCGTACGGGCACACGGTGAGGGCCACACCGTCTTTGAGCCCCGTATGCACCTCGTACCCGACAATGGGGGCGTGGGCCACTTCAACGTCCTGCGAGGGCACGTGTCCACGCTCGGTGCACGGGGCGTCAGCGGGGTCAAGGTGGTAGGTGACTTTGTCCCCAACTATCTGGTCGGGTTGCCTAGTGAGCTGGCGATGATGACGCTGTTCGACCCCGGCAACGGGACACCGTCCGCGGTGATGGACGCCACGATGATCACCGAGGTGCGTACCGGGGCCATGACGGCGGTCGGCGCAAAGTACCTCGCCCGTCGGGACGCCAAGATCCTTGGTCACGTCGGTGCTCGAGGTACAGCATGGTCGAACATCACGATGCTCGACGACCTCCTCGATCTCGACGAGATCCGGGTGACCAGCCGCAGGCCGGAGTCCCGTGAGGCCTTTGCCGCGTCGCTGTCGGAAGAGCTGAGCACCCCGGTTCGGGTCGTTGCCACTGCGGAGGAGTGCTTCGACGGCGCCGATGTGCTCGTGGAGGCGTCCAGGTTGACCGAACCGACTCCGTTGCTGCGCACCGGGGCTGTCATTCCCGGTGCCTTCGTCGTGCCCTATGGAACCGTGAGCGCGGTGGAGTTGGACCTTCTCGACGTGATCGACAAGGTGGTCGTCGACGACTGGCGGGAGGCACAGTCGGGTCAGTTCGGTGCGTTGCGACGCCACGTCGACTCCGGCCGGCTCTCCGAGCAGACGCTGCACGCCGAGCTCGGCCAGATCGTGGCCGGCGCCCGACCCGGCCGGGAGAGCCCGCGGGAACGGATCCTGCTCTGGCACCGCGGCCTGTCCATCCTCGACGTCGCCGTTGCGCACCTCATCCTCCGCCGGGCCGAGGAAGCCGAAGCGGGCACGATGCTCCGGTATCGCTGATCGTGCAGGCGTCGAATGCCCCCGGGGCGGGTGCCGAGCGGGCCGGCCTCCTCGCAGCTCCCTTTGTGGTGGACGAAGCGGCCGACCTCGACCGGGCAGCGGTGCTCGCCGTCGCCGAGGGAGGCACCATTGCGCTCGCGCCTGAGTTGCTCGACGCGATGGCGTTCCGGCGTGCGGAGGTGCTCGCGGCGCTGGCCACCGGCGAGGCCGTGTACGGGGTGAACACCGGGATGGGCGCGCAGAGCAAGGTTCGTCTTACCACCGAGGAACAGAGCCGACACCAGCGCAACCTGTTCCTGGCCCGGGCCGTGGGCGGACCTCCATGGTTGGCCCAGCGGGAAGCCAGGGCGGTCGTCGCCGTGCGGCTGCGCATGCTGTTGTCCGGCGATGCGGGCGTGTCGGCTGAACTGTGCCTCCGGTTGACGGAGTTGCTGGCCGCTGACATTCATCCGGCGATCCCGAGGACCGGTTCCGGTTCCGCGGGGGAGATCATTCCGCTGGCGCATGCCTTCGGTGTGCTGATCGGCGTGGGGCAGGTGCTCAGGTCGCCCGACACGTGCGCCGGTCCGGTCACCGGTGCGGCGGCGGACGCGTTGGCGGCGGCGGGCCTGACACCGTTCGTATTGGGACCCAAAGAGGGTATTGCGCTGCTCGCCGGCGTGCCGGGAGTTACCGCGCTGGCCGCGCTGCGAGCGGCAGAGGTCCGGGACTGCGTCGATCAACTGCTCACGGTGGCTGCCCTGTCGACCGTGGCGATCGGTTCGAGCCGGGACCCCTACCTCGCGGCGACCGCTCGGGGTGACGCGGTGCAGGCCGAGGTGCTGGAGCACTTCCGGGGCCTCGTCGGGCCCGAGCCCGCTCCTCGGTCGTTGCAGGCGCCGATCTCCTTCCGCGTGGTGGGGCCCGTGCTGGCTCATCTCACCCGAGCGGTCGGTGCGTTGGAGGCGGCGGTCGATCGCAGCCTGGAGTCGATGACCGATTCACCCGCCTACTCCGAGGGGAGGTTCATCGGTACGGCGGGATTTCATGGCGTGGACGTGGCTGCCCATCTTGACCTGGTCACGGCGGCGTTGGTGCATGCGGCCGAGATGTCGGCCACTCGACTGCACCGGCTGCTCGACCCCCGCGTCACCGGGCTGCATGCCCAGTTGGCGCAGCTCCCCGGGCCCGAGGCCGGGCTCGTCGTGGTGCACAAGCGCGCCGCCGCCGTGGTGCACGCGATGCTGCCGAATGCGTTGCCGTCCTACCTCGGCACCGTCGAGACCTCACAAGGGCAGGAAGACGTGCAGTCCTTCGCCTGGCAGGCCGCCGAGTCCTTGCGGTCGACGATAGCGGCGGTGCGGGAAGTCACGGCGTGTGAGTTGCTTGCCGCCCACCGCGCAGTCGGGCTCGCCGGGCGGGCGCTGCCGGCCCCGTTGGCCGCTCGAGTGGCGCAGCTGGACGCGCTCGTGCCACCGATTACCGGAGACCGGCCGTTCGGGGTCGACATCGAGGTCTTGCGCGGTGCGCTCGCGGCCGGGCTGGCGACCACTCGGGGTGTCCGGTGAACCGTCGGCTCGCCTACGGTCGGCCCGCGACGGCACGTCCGACGGCTTTGGTGGAGGCCCTCATCTGGAGCTCGGGCACGAAGGTCTCTCGGCGCTGCCGATTCCCGACCTCGATCGCACTGACCATCAGATCGACGCCGGCGGCGACGATACCGGCTTCGTCCCAGCTCAAGGTCGTCAATGCAGGAGCGACCAACTGCGATGTCAGATGGTCGTCGTATCCGAGGACCGACAAGTCCTCCGGGATGCGCAACCGTCGGCGCTGTGCCGCGAGGTAGACGCCGTAGGCCATCGAGTCGCTCATCGCGAAGGCCGCCGTGGGGCGATCTTTCGCGCTGAGGATCGCGTCGGCAGCAGCTGCGGCGGACATGGCCGACGCCTGGGCGTGCACGAGCGTGACCTCCAGACCCAACTCGGCGCCGATCTCGGTCGCAAGCAGGTCGGCCGGGCGTTCGGGTGTGCGAGGCAACGCCGGGGTGAAGACCGCGACCCGGTGATGGCCAAGTTCGGCGAGGTGTCCCAGTGCGATCGCGACCCCGCGGCAGTTGTCGAACAGCACGCACCCGGCGTCCGGCGCCGAGGGAAGGGCATCGCCGATGGTGACCACAGCGGTCGCTGCGGTCAGCTCCACCCAGTAGTCGGCTTCGGGATCGAGAGGGGAGACGAGGATGCCGTCTACATGCTGGTCAAGCAGTTGTCGGACCAGGTGTTCCTCGCGTTCGGGATCCCCGTTGGCGTCGGCGATGATCGCGTAGCGCTCCTTGGCCAGCAGGGCCCGCGACAAACCCATCGCGAGGTCCTGTTGCCAGAGGTCTTCCAGCGATCCGAACAGCACGCCGATCGTGCCGGTCCGCCCACTGGCCAGCGCGCGCGCGATCGGATTGACCTCATACCCCAACTGACGGGCGACATCACGTACGCGGGCTTGGGTCTCTTCGGGGACCTGAAGGCCGCGAAGGGCGTAGGACACCGTCGCAGCCGAAAGCCCGGCAGCTTCGGCGACATCGTTGAGGGTCGTTCGACGACGTCGCTGCGGCACAACGAGGAGCGTACGGCGCGGCGGGCTGGTCCGCGTGGTCACGACAGGGCAGCCATTCTCCTCGGGACGGCTTCGCGACGTGCCGAGTGATCTGCGGACTTGCGTTTAACCGAGTGAAGCGCTTAACTGAAGCGCTTAACTGAAGGGCTTCACCCCGAGTTTCGGAGCAAGGGAGCGGTAATGCGGGTCGACTGTCATCAGCATCTGTGGCCGGTACCCTTCGTGGAGGCGCTGCGGGCACGGACCACCCCACCGAGGTTGGTGGGATGGACCTTGCACGTTGCCGGCCAGCAGCCCTTCCTCGTCTCGCCCACCGATCATGATCCGGTCGCCCGGGCCGACACCGAGAGACTTGCGGGGACCCAGCGTGCCCTGATCTCGATGTCCAGCCCGTTGGGTGTCGAGCACCTTTCGGCCGACGAGTCGGCAAGCCTGCTCGAGGCGTGGCACGACGGCGCCACCGCACTGGGCTCGCCCTTCGAGGTCTGGGCTGCGGTCAGCGTCACCGAGCCCGACATCGCGACGCTAAAAGCGGTACTTGCCCGAGACCGAGTGGTGGGACTCCAGCTCCCGGCGACCGCCCTCGCCGACGCCGCCGGAGTGCACCGGATGGGCGAGGTCCTGGCCGTACTCGCGCAATCCGGGCGCCCCCTATTGGTGCACCCGGGCCCCGTTGCTCCCCACCCCGACGGGTCCCCACCATGGTGGCCGGCGGTCGTTCCCTACGTCGCTCAACTACACGCCGCGTGGTACGCGTGGCACGTCGCCGGTCGCACCACCCACCCCACACTGCGCGTGGCGTTCGTGGCCTTGGCCGGTCTCGCTCCGCTGCACCACGAGCGTCTGACCGCGAGGGGAGGTGTGCTCGGGAAGATCGATCCACAGATCTACTACGAAACCTCCTCCTATGGCCCGCGGGCCATCGACGCCACCGTCCGCGTCGTCGGCGTCGATGCGGTGGTGCACGGTTCCGACCGGCCCTACGCCGATTCCGCCGACCCGGGCCTCGGAGATGCCTTCGCCAACGCCATGTTTGTCACAAATCCCTACCACCTATTGTCTGGAGAAATGAAATGACGACTGCGGCCCTGAAGAATGCGGCCCTGAAAATCGACATGTCCGCCCTGCCGGGCCGCACGCTCTCCCGAGATGAGCTGACAGTGCTCGTCGAGGAGCTCGTCTGCCGCCCCGAGCTGTGGAGCGATCGGGTGGCCTTCGACACCGGCGGGCGCCACTTCGCCTCCCTGTACCGCGACGAGGACGTCGACGTCTGGCTGCTCTGCTGGAACACGGTGGACGACACGGGTTGGCACGATCACGACACGTCTTCAGGTGCAGTAACGGTGGCCCACGGCGCGGTGCGGGAGACCAATCCGCGGCTCAACGGCGAGCCGGTAGCCAAGGTGGTGGACGTGGGATCAACCTTCTCCTTCGGTCCCGAGCACATTCACCGAATGGAGGGCGCGGTGGACGGCTCGGTGACGATCCACGCCTATTCGCCTCCGCTGTGGCGGATGGGGCAGTACGCGGTCGGTGCGGACGGGTCGCTGCGCCGACGGTCACTCAGCTACGCCGAGGAGCTCCGCCCCGTGGATTCCGTCGTCGGGATCGCCTGAACCGGCCGCGGCAAGAAATATCGCCCGGGACCTTGACAGGACATTCTTCAGTCTTGGACTATGAATGAACTGATTCAGGAAGGGGTGACCGTGATCACCTTCGACTCCGTTACCAAGCGCTACCCCGATGGCACCGTCGCCGTCAATGCGCTTGATCTCGTGCTGCCGGAGGGGCAGATCACCGTGTTCGTCGGTCCCTCGGGTTGCGGCAAGACGACGTCGCTTCGCATGATCAACCGGATGATCGAGCCGTCGTCCGGCCGGATCCTGGTCGGGGGACAGGATGTGATGGCGCAAGATCCGGCCAAGCTCCGGCTGGAGATCGGCTACGTCATCCAGCAGGTCGGGCTCTTTCCGCACCGCACCATCCTCGACAACATCGCGACCGTCCCGTTCTTGTTGGGATGGAACAAGAAAAAGGCCCGCGCCCGGGCCGCCGAGTTGTTGCCGCGGGTGGGCCTGCCGGACTCCTTTGCCTCGCGTTTCCCGATACAGCTCTCTGGCGGGCAGCAGCAGCGCGTCGGCGTGGCCAGGGCCCTCGCCGCCGATCCGCCCTACATGCTGATGGACGAACCCTTCAGCGCGGTGGACCCGATTACGCGGGAGAGCCTGCAACAGGAGTTTTTGCGTCTGCAGAGCGACCTCGGCAAGACCATTGCATTCGTCACCCACGACATCGACGAGGCCATCAAGATCGGCGACAACGTCGCGATCTTCGGTGAAGGTGGTGTCCTCGCCCAGTTCGACACGCCCGAGCGCCTGCTCAACGCGCCGGCGAGCGACTTCGTCGCCGACTTCGTCGGACGCGACCGGGGATTCCGAGGATTGTCCTTCGTCTCGGCCGCCGAACTGCCCGTCGACCAAGCGATGACGGCACACACCGACGAGACCCACCGATACGACGACTGGGTGCTCGCTGTGGATGCCGCGAACCGGCCACTGGGGTGGCGTCGTCCCGGCACCAGCAACGATGTCAGTGAACTCGAGCCGCTGTCCGGCACCTTCACCGTCACCGACCAGTTGCGTTTGGTGGTCGACCTCGCACTCATCTCACCGAGTGGGCTCGCGGTACGGGTGGACGCGACCGGTGCCGTCGATGGCATCATCAGCCACGAAGACGTCGCCGCATACCTGAGGCGACGCCGCGGCGACGTTGTGCCAACCCGATGATCGACTACCTCGGGTCGCACCATTCGGACATCCTGGCCGCACTCAGCCAGCACCTTGTCCTTGCGCTCCTGCCCGTCGTGCTCGGCTTCCTCATCGCCCTCCCGCTGGGGTATGTGGCGCACCGGTACGGGTGGCTCCGTCATCCGCTGCTCAATCTGAGCAGCATCCTGTACGCCATCCCCTCGTTGGCCCTCTTCGTGCTGCTGCCGACGATCCTCGGTACCCAGATCCTGGACCCGGTCAACATCGTGGTGGCGCTGGCCGTCTACACCGTCGCGTTGCTCGTGCGGACCGTCACGGACGGGCTGGGGGCGGTGGACGCCGCAGCCGTGCAAGCCGCTACCGCCATGGGATTTCGGCCACTGCGCCGGTTGATCCAGGTCGAGCTACCGATCGCTGTGCCGGTCATCGTCGCCGGCCTGCGGGTGGCGACGGTGTCCAACATCAGTCTGGTCAGCGTGGGTGCGCTCATCGGAGTCGGCGGCCTCGGCGCCTTGTTCACCCAGGGCCTGCAACTTTTCTACCTTGACCCGATCATCGTCGGCATGGTCCTGTCCATGTTGCTCGCCGTCATCTTTGACCTGCTGCTCGTTGTGGTCCAGCGAGCGCTGACGCCCTGGATGCGGGCGGGGGCCCAGCCGTGAACATATTCGCGCAGGTCTCCCGGTACCTGACGACCGGCAGCAACTGGTCGTTGGGCGACTCGATGAGCATCAGTGCTCGACTGCTGCAGCATCTGCAGTACACGGTTCTCGCCCTCGCTATCGCGGCCGTGATCGCCTTACCCGTCGGCTTCTACATCGGTCACACGGGGCGGGCCGCGTTCGTGGCTATCAATGCCGGCAATGCGGGCCGATCGTTGCCGACCTTGGGGTTGTTGACTTTTATGGTCACCCTCATCGGCATCGGCCTAGTCCCCGCCATCATCGCGTTGGTCGTCCTGGCCGTGCCCCCGTTGTTGACGAACGTCTACGCGGGCTTGCGTGCGGTGGATCCTGCGGCGGTCGACGCCGCGCGGGGCATGGGGATGAAGGGCTGGCAGATTCTTTTCCAGGTCGAATGCCCAATGGCCCTGCCCATCATGTTCAGTGGTCTGCGCAACGCCACCCTGCAAGTCGTCGCCACCGCGACAGTGGCGGCGTACGTCGGGCTGGGCGGTCTCGGTCGGTACCTCATCGATGGTCTCGCGCTGCACGACTACGTGCAGGTGGTTTCGGGCGCGATTCTCGTCGCCGTGCTGGCCGTCGTGCTGGACGTCGTATTGTCCGCCATCCAGCGGCTGGTGGTCTCAGCCGGTGTGACTGGCCGGGCCGCGACGCGGCGCCGGCGTCCCGCTGCCGCAGTTGTTCCCCCCGTAGCAGCCATCGAAGTGTCCTGATCGTCTCCTATCGCGAACGGCTCCACAGAAAGGCACCGACCATGCGTACCACCATTCGTCTGCGACCCCTCGCCGCCGGGGCAGTCCTGGCTGTCCTCGGCCTTGCGCTGACCGCTTGCGGCGCCTCGAACAATGCCCTTGCGCCGAAACCCGCGACCGGTTCAACCCCCGGTGCGATCACGATCGGTTCCGCGAACTTCCCGGAGAGTGCACTGCTGGCGGAGATGTACGCCGGTGCGCTGAAGGCGAAGGGCATCAACGTGTCCACCAAGCTGAACATCGGTTCTCGCGAGGTCTACATTCCCGCGCTGCAGGACGGCTCGATCGACCTCGTACCCGAGTACAGCGGTACGCTGCTTGCCTACTTCACCAAGAACAAGATTCCCAACGGTGTGTCGAACTCTGACCAGGTGTACGCAGCATTGGGCAGCTCCGTTCCCGCCGGCCTAAAGGTCCTGCAGCAGTCCCCGGCGGAGGACAAGGACACCCTGGCTGTCACTAAGGCAACGGCGGACAAGTTTCACCTGAGCAGTATCGCGGACCTGACGGGTCACGCGCAGGACATGACGATCGGGGCCGGCCCCGAGTTCGCTAAGCGACAGACGGGCATACCCGGTCTGAAAAGCGTCTACGGCTTGACGTTCAAAAACTTCAAGGCGCTCGACGCCGGGGGACCACTCACCGTCTCCGCACTGAAAAGCGGTGACATTGACGTCGGCAACATCTTCTCCACGGACTCCGCGCTGAAGACAAACAACTTTGTACCGCTGAGCGACCCGAAGAATCTGTTCCTGGCCGAGAACATCGTGCCGCTGATCCAGCAGTCGAAGAACAACCCCACCATCACCGCGGCGCTCAACGCGCTCTCGGCTGCTCTGACGACACAGAACCTCACGGATGCGCTGTCCAAGGTGAAGGTCGACAAGGCCGACCCGCAGACGGTCGCCGCGGACTTCCTCTCCCAGCACGGACTGGGCTGAGCGGGTCAAATCCTCGCACGGGACGGCCGCGCAGCCGGCTTGGTCGCCCCCTCCATCGCCTTATTCGATCTCTTGGAGTCCCTAGTGCCTGATATTCACGTTCCAGAATCAATATCTGGGCCTCGTCCTGTGCGGGCCCCGCGTGGTAGTGCGCTCAGCTGTCAGGGGTGGCCGCAGGAGGCAGCGATGCGGATGTTGATGAACAACCTTGATCCCGAGGTCGCAGAGCATCCGGACGAGCTGGTCGTTTACGGCGGTACCGGTCGGGCCGCCCGCAGCTGGCCGGCCTTCGACGCGATGGTGCGCACGCTGCAGACCCTGCGTGGTGACGAGACCATGCTGGTGCAGTCGGGCAAGCCCGTCGGCGTCTTTCAGACTCACGAGTGGGCGCCCAGGGTGTTGCTGGCCAACTCGAATCTTGTTGGTGACTGGGCTAATTGGGAAGAGTTCCGGCGCCTGGAGGCCTTGGGTCTGACCATGTACGGCCAGATGACCGCCGGCTCGTGGATCTACATCGGCACCCAGGGGATCCTGCAGGGCACCTACGAGACGTTTGCGGCGGTTGCCGCGAAGCGCTTCGGGGGTACCTTGGCTGGCACGATCACCCTCACGGCCGGTCTCGGTGGCATGGGCGGCGCACAGCCGTTGGCCGTCGCCATGAACGATGGCGTGGCGATCTGTGTGGACTGCGACCCCTCGCGCGTGGCGCGGCGCATCGAACACCGCTACCTGGATGTCCGGGCCGACACACTGGAGGAGGCGCTGCGCCTGGCCGTCGAGGCCCGGGACGCCCGGCGAGCCCTCTCGATCGGGCTGGTGGGCAACGCGGCCGACGTGTTCCCCGCGCTGCTGTCGATGGACGCGCCCATCGACATCGTCACCGACCAGACCGCCGCCCACGATCCGCTGTCCTACCTGCCTCTCGGTGTCGATCATGAGGACATCAAGGCCATGGGCGAAAAGGACCCGGCGAAGTTCACCGAGGAGGCCCGCGAATCAATGGCCAGGCACGTCGAGGCCATGGTGGGCTTCATGGACAAGGGGGCCGAGGTCTTCGACTACGGCAACTCCATCCGCGACGAGGCCCGCAAGGCGGGTTACGGTCGGGCCTTCGACTTCCCCGGTTTCGTCCCCGCCTACATCCGTCCGCTGTTCGCGGAGGGCAAAGGGCCCTTCCGCTGGGCGGCGCTGTCGGGTGACGGCCGCGACATCGCCGCCACGGACCGGGCTGTGCTCGAGTTGTTCCCTGCCGATGATCACCTGCAGCGCTGGATCAAGATGGCCGGTGAGCGAGTCGCGTTTCAGGGGCTGCCGGCACGGATCTGCTGGTTGGGCTATGGCGAACGCAACCTCGCCGGGGAGCGGTTCAACGACATGGTCGCCTCCGGAGAAATCACGGCCCCACTGGCGATCGGCCGCGACCATCTCGATGCCGGCTCCGTCGCCTCGCCCTACCGGGAAACCGAGGACATGCTGGACGGCTCCGACGCCATCGCGGACTGGCCGCTGCTGAACGCCATGCTCAACACGTCCTCGGGCGCGTCCTGGGTGTCCATCCACCACGGTGGTGGAGTCGGGATGGGCCGATCGATTCACGCCGGGCAGGTCTGCGTGGCCGATGGCACCGACCTCGCTGGGCAGAAGCTGCAGCGGGTACTGACCAACGACCCGGGCAGCGGCGTGATGCGACACGTTGACGCGGGTTATGACCGGGCCATTGAGGTGGCCGAGCAGCGCGGCGTGCGCACTCCGATGCTGGAGCGGTGAACGCCCGTGCAGCGTGAATTCACCCGTCTCTGGGCCGAGCTCGCGCCCATCGGGCGCTGCGATGCCAGCAGTGGATACTCCCGGTTCGCGTGGAGCGCCGAGGACCTGGAACTGCGCGCCTGGTTCGTCGCGCAGGCCCGGGCGCGCGACCTCACCGTCGAAACCGACCGGAACGGTAACCAGTGGGCCTGGTGGGGCACGCCGGCGCCTGGCGCGGTTGTGACCGGTAGCCACCTGGACAGCGTGCCGGGAGGTGGGGCGTTCGACGGGCCGTTGGGTGTAGTTTCCGCCTTTCTTGCTGTGGACGACCTGCACTCCCGCGGTGTGCACCCGACGCGCCCGATCGCAGTGCTGAACTGCGTCGACGAGGAAGGCGCCCGCTTCGGTACCGCGTGTCTCGGCAGTCGCCTGATGACCGGGGTACTCGACCCCGACCACGCCCGCGCACTCACCGACCACGACGGCATCACCATGGCCGAAGCCATGGCCGCCGCCGGAGCCGACCCCACCACCCTCGGGCGGGACGAGCAGGCGCTGGCCCGCATCGGAACGTTCATCGAGCTCCACGTCGAGCAGGGCCGGGCTCTGGTCGATCTCGGGGTCCCGATCGGGGTGGCCAGCGCAATATGGCCGCACGGGCGGTGGAAGTGCAGCTTTCAGGGCCAGGGCAACCACGCGGGTACCACCGCGCTGTCCGAGCGGCACGACCCCATGCTGCCCTTCGCCAGCACGGTGCTGGCCGCGCGGGACGTGGCCGAGCAGGCCGGCGCGGTGGCCACCTTCGGCCGCGTGCGCGTCGACCCGGGGGGGACCAACGTCATCGCCTCGGCCGTGCACGCGTGGCTGGACAGCCGGGGACCCGACGAGGACACCGTTGCCCAGGTGGTCAAGGCAATCACGGCAGCGGCCGAGCAGGCAGGCCAGGACCACGGCGTTGAGGTGCACGTCGGCGCCGAGTCGTTCTCCCCGATCGTGACCTTCCAGGAGGAACTCAGGGACGAGCTGACGGTTTTGCTCGGCGGCGCGCCGGCACTTCCCACCGGCGCCGGACACGACGCCGGTGTGCTGGCCGCCTGCGTGCCGAGTGCAATGCTGTTCGTCCGCAACCCCACGGGTATCAGTCACCACCCCGCCGAACATGCGGAACTCGGCGACTGCATCGCCGGCGTCCGCGCGCTGAGTCGGGTGCTCGAGCACCTGGTGTCTCGGTGAGCGATCTCTACTGGTGCGAGTATGCGTGGCTCGGCGGGGACACCGCCGACCCCGGTGTCCTCCTGGAGGTCAACGGTGACCGGATCACCGACGTCGTAACAAGCGTGGCCGCGGCGCCCGCCCGGTCGGCGGTGTTACGAGGCGTCACGTTTCCCGGCCTGGTCAACGCCCACTCGCATGCTTTCCATCGCGCCCTGCGCGGACGGACGCAGCTGGGACGCGGCAGCTTCTGGACATGGCGCGAGCAGATGTACGCCGTCGCCGCCCGCCTGACCCCCGCCACCTATCGCGCGCTGGCAACGGCGGTATACGCGGAAATGGTGCTAGCCGGGATCACCTGCGTCGGCGAGTTCCACTACCTGCACCATGATGTGGAGGGCGCCCCGTACACGGACCCCAACGCGATGAGCCAGGCACTGGTCGACGCAGCCCATGATGCGGGAGTGCGCCTGACCCTGCTCGACACCTGCTACCTCACAGCCGACGTCGGCGGCACGCCGCTGACCGGCACGCAACTGCGCTTCGACGACCACAGCGTCCACGGCTGGGCCGAGCGGGCGGAAGACATGGCCGCACGCCTGGCCAAGCACGCCGAGGTGCGGATGGGAGCCGCAATCCACTCGGTGCGGGCGGTACCCGCCGAAGCCCTGCCGGTAGTGAGCGACTGGGCCACCCGCCACCGTGCGCCGCTGCACATGCACCTGTCCGAGCAACGCGCCGAGAACGACGCCTGCCAGAGCGCACACGGCTGCTCACCGACGGAGCTGCTGTCCAAGGTGGGCGCGCTGGGGCCACACACCACCGCGGTCCATGCCACCCACCTCAGCCCGAGGGACATCGGGTTGCTCGGTCCCAGCGGAACGGGCGTCTGCATGTGCCCCACCACCGAGCGGGACCTCGCCGACGGCATCGGGCCGGCGCACGAGCTGGGTTCAGCGGGTTCGCCCGTCTCGCTGGGCTCGGACAGCCAGGCGGTGATCGACCTGCTGGAAGAGGCGCGCGGTTTGGAGCTCGATGAGCGTTTGGCGTCTCAGAAGCGGGGACACTGGAGCGCCAAGGAGTTGCTCTGTGCGGCGACCTCGAGTGGTGCCCGCGCGCTGGGCTGGTCCCAGCTCGGGCAACTCGCACCCGGTCAACTCGCGGATTTCAGCACCATCGGCTTCGACTCCGTCCGGACGGCCGACGCCGTCTCGTCCAGTGCCCTGGAGACCGCAGTTTTTGCCGCCACCGCCGCGGATGTGCAGTCCGTGGTGGTCGGCGGACGGGTCGTGGTGCGCCGGGGCCGTCACGCACTCATCGAGAACGTGACGGAGTGCCTGCGCACGGCCGTGCGGGCGGTGCAGGGGTGAGCGAGCGAAGCGACGTGGGGGTGGACGAATGAGCCTGCTGATCGACAACATCGGAACCCTGGTCACCAACGATGCCACGCTGGATCAGGGGCGCCTAGGGTTACTGCACAGGGCTGCGGTCGTCATCGACGGCGCTTCGGTGGTGTGGGTCGGGTCGGCCGCTCACGTTCCGGAGGGAGCCGCGACCGCACGGCACGACGCGGATGGTCGAACTCTGCTGCCCGGCTTCGTCGACAGCCACGCCCACCTGGTCTTCGCAGGTGACCGCACGGCCGAGTTCACCGCCCGCATGTCAGGTCTGCCCTACAGCGCGCGCGGCATCACGACGACGGTGGCAGCGGTGCGAGCCGCGTCCGATGAGTCGCTGTCCGCGACCGTGCGCCGTTTGGTCGCGGAGGCACTCCGGTCCGGGACCACAACTGTGGAGTGCAAGTCCGGCTACGGCCTCACCACCACCGACGAGCTTCGCAGCGTCCGGGTCGCGGCGGAACACACCGAGGAAGTGACGTTTCTCGGTGCGCACGTCGTGCCCCCCGAGTACACCGGACGTCCCGACGACTACATCTCACTGGTCTGCACCGAGATGATTCCCGCGTGCGCGCCCCACGCAAGATGGATCGACGTCTTCTGTGACCGCGGAGCGTTCGACGTCGACCAGGCCAGAGCCGTGCTCACCGCAGGTGCCGCCCACGGGCTGCGGCCCCGGGTGCACGCCAACCAGCTCGAGCTCGGTGGTGGGGTGCAGCTCGCCGTCGAGCTCGGAGCCGCCTCGGCCGACCACGTGACGCACACGAGCGACGCCGACATCGAGGCACTGGCTGCCGGCGCCACCGTCGCGACCTTGCTTCCCGGCGCGGAGTTCTCCACCCGCGCCGGCTACCCGGACGCCCGTCGGCTGATCGATGCCGGGGTCAGCGTGGCACTCGCAGCGGACTGCAATCCCGGGTCGAGCTATACCACCAACATCCCGTTCTGCATCGCCGTTGCTGTCCGCGAGATGGGCATGACACCTGACGAAGCGGTCTGGGCGGCCACCGCCGGTGGAGCACAAGCACTGCAACGCAACGACATCGGCCATGTGCGTGTCGGCGCCCAAGCAGACCTGACGCTGCTCGACGCACCCTCGCACGTGCACCTCGCCTACCGGCCCGGGGTGCCCCTGGTTGCCGAGGTCTGGAAGAACGGGCGTCGACACCGGTGAGCAACGGCCACCACAGCAGTGCTCCTGCAGTGCGGACAGAAGTTCTGCGTACCGCGGAGTACCGACAGATGCCGTGGAAGAACGGTGCCGGGGTGACGCAAGAAGTGCTCAGTGAGCCCGCGGATGCTGGCGTCGGTGACTTCGGATGGCGACTCAGCCTGGCCGAGCTGACCCGCAGCGGCCCGTTCTCGACGTTTCCCGGGGTCGACAGGACGATCGTGCTGCTGGAGGGCAACGGTGTGACCGTGACCGTCGGCGGAGTTGCGCATCCGCTGCGCCGGTGGGAGCCGTTGCAGTTCTCCGGTGATTGCCCCGCTTCGGCGCGGGTCGCAGAAGGGCCCACGCGCGATCTGAACGTGATGACGCGGCGAAGCCGGGTCACCGCCCGCACGGCGGTGACCCGGATCGAGGGACACACACCGCTCCACATCCACCGACAGGAAGTGGTGGTGCTCGTGGTACTGGCAGGTCCGCTGACGGTCAGCGGCACGAATGACGACGACAACGAACTCGCGAACCTGGATTCCTGCCGCGTGTCCGGCGAGGGCATCATCGACGTGCGCGGAACGGGCACGCTTGCCTTGGTACGACTGCAGGACACGGACGTCTCGGCGTCTCCCACCGGGAACTTCCTCGACTGATGCAGGTTGTGGCGGAATGAGTCCGGGTGGCGCCGGGGTCCGTCGGTACGCCGAGCTCGCGGTCGCACCGAGCGTCCTGCGAGTGGGACTGCCCTCGGTCCTGGCGCGGCTTCCGTTGGGAATGACCACGCTGGCGCTGCTGCTGGAGGTGCACCAGAGCAGCGGGTCCTTCGGGTTGGCCGGCGGGACGACGGCGTTGTTCGCGCTGGGCAACGGGGTGTCGAGCCCGGTCCGTGGTCGCTTGGTCGACCGACTCGGCGCGGCACCCGTGCTGGTGGCCACCGGGCTCCTGCATCCGGTAGCCCTGCTCGCGCTGGTCGTGGCCACCCGACGGACCGGGCTGGAGTTCGGTGTCCTCGCCGCCGCTGCGACGGCGGGTTTCGTGCTGCCTCCCGTCGGGCCGATCGTGCGAGCGGTGTGGCAGCGGCTACCCGATCGCGGCTTGCGAGAATCCGCCTTCTCCCTGGACGCCGTCATCATGCAGGCCATCTTCTACGCGGTGGGGCCGCCCGCGGTCACGCTGCTCAGCGTCGTTGCTTCGCCGTCCCTGGCCTTGTATGTGATCGCCGCGCTCACGTTCTGCGGTGCCCTCACGGTCGCGTCCGCCCCGGCCGTCCAGGCGTGGCCGGTACCGCAGCACCGACCGGCTCTGCTGGGCGCGCTCGCGGTGCCCGGCCTGCCCATGGTGCTCCTGATCGCAGTGACCAGCACCACGGCCATTGGCGCCGTCGAGGTCGCGGTGACTGCGTTTGCCGCCGAGCACGCGGTCGGCGACTACAGCGGGGTGCTGCTCGCCGCGCTCGGGCTCGGCAGCGTGACCGGTGGCCTGTTCCACGGAACCCGCACCTGGCGACCGTCCCTGGCTGCCCAATACCGCTGGTGGCTGGGCGCCCTGGCGGTCGGTCTGGTGCCGCTGGGTGCGGCTCCGGGACCGGCATCACTGGGATGGTTGCTGTTCGTGGCCGGACTGGCCATCGGCCCTGCGAGCACCGTGCAGTTCAGCCTGATCGGCGCATTGGCGCCCAGCGGGTCATTGACCGAGGCTTTCACGTGGCTGGTCGCCGCGTCGTTCGCGGGTAATGCCTTGGGCAACGCAGTCGGTGGCAGCGTGGCCCAGATCGGTGGTGCCCGAGCGGCGCTGCTGCTGTCGGCGGCGGTATCCGTCTGCGCTGTGGTGCTGAGCGTACTCGGCTGCGCCCGGCTTGATCGCGCACTGAGCTACGAAAATTAGACTTCGAGACTGTGGAAAGCACCGTGTGGGGGTGCCTCGGTGACCGCTTGTTGTTGCGGCGGGCGCGGCGTCGGGCTTTGGCGATGTCCACCGGCGCGCCGCGAGAGACGCACCGAACTGCGCTACGTACAGCCCGATGAGCACGACCGCGACCATGGCCAGCAGGTAGGACAGCCATGCGCCGTTGCCCGCGGTTGCCACGATCAGGGCTGGACCGGTTGCCATGAGTTTGCTCGGGCCGTTCCCGCGATTGATTGGGCGAGCACCTCGACTGACCCCATGATCTTCTGCGCCAGCCCACCCATGGCAGTACCGGGTGTAGCGCTCGCTGGTGCGCCCCCACGTCGCTGCGCTCGCTCACTGGGGCACGTGTCTGTTGCCGGAAGGAGTGGTGTGGCAGATGGGCGTGCTAGGCGGCAAGTCGGGAGCGAGGTTGCCGTGGAAGAAGCCGACCGTGCTTGGCCTCGGCCAGCTCCAGGCCGAGGGTGTCAGCGCTCAAGGTATCCCGGTGCGGGGTAAACACCTCGCGGATCTCGGTCGGGGTGTCGTCGGTTCCGTCGTCGAGCACGACCTTCGGCCGCTACCGCCAGATGGTGTGGTCCGTAAACGTTGGGTACTACTCAGGATCACGGTGCTGCTGCAGGCTCGTCTCGTGCCCGCAGTGGGTGCCGGTGACGTAGAGGGCCGGGTCGCGGCCGCGCGGGCACCACTATTCAATGTCCGCCGATCGTCGCTGCACACACGGCCGCCAGCTTCCAGCGCTCCTCGCCGGCAACATGGCCGTGTCTCTCCGCAGTGATGCCGCTATTTTTTTGGGGGGTCGACGTCGTGGACGAGTACCTCACCGCCCATCGGATGTTAGGACTTGCGGCCGACGAAATCGCGGGGATCGCCCGCAATTCTTTGCACCACAGCGCCGCCCCGCAGCGACTGAAGGCCATTGGCTACGTAGACATCGACGCCCGGCTGCTCAACGTGGAAGGCAAGGAAAACCCTTCCTCCTCGCCCCGATGACAGGCCAGGCAGCGTTCGCGGGCGGGCTCCTTTACCGCCGATAATGGGTATTATCGGCGCAGTAACCGGACGCTCAGAAGTGGGTCGCGGCGCCTTTGGGCGGCCGTGATCAAAGACCCTCGGCTTGATCGGCGTCTACCTCACCTGCGTCTGTGGCAGTCCCCGCCCCAACAGTGGGCTGATCGGGATTCTGTACGACTGCTACCCCGACCCCGCTCCGGCGCGGAGCTGACCCCGGTGACCGGGTTTGTGTTGCGCGCTCACCGTGATCGGTCGCGGTGTCGGATCGGGTCGTGTTCGCGTCCGCGAGCGGCCGGTGTTCCCTGCCCGCCGGGTTTGCGGGTCGCGAGTTGTTCGGCGACGCTGCGCGGATGCGACAAGCCCGCCAGGCGGGCCGCCTCGGCACCGTCGGAGAACATGGTGCGCGGAGCTGGTGATTGTTCCGCCGTGGGGCGCTCTGCGGTGGTGTCGCCCTCGCGGAGCTGGGTCCGGGCGGTGTCGGGGTCGATGCCGTCACGGGCCAGCGCCGACAGGTAGTCCTCCGCGAAGCCGTCCCTCGAGGAATCGCCGACAGTGTCGAGGTCCCGGGCGGTGCCGGGTCGGTCGGTGCTCGTGGTGTCGCGGTGGGCGGCGGCGTCGTCCCGGACCCGTTGGGGGTCGATGTTCTCGGCGCGCAGCGCCTCGTCCCACGCCTGCGCCGCCGTCGGGTTGGTGTCCCGGTGGGCTTCGGCGTCGGCGTAGGCCGCCGCGGTGCCCACCGGGTCCTCGGCCAGGGCGCGCAGCACCGTCCCTGCGTCCCGGTCCCGGGTATCGGCCGGCACCGCCGCTGTGCCGTTCGCACGGTCGTGCTCGGCGCTTCGGGTGGCCAGACGCCACCGCAGCACCCGGGCGGCGCTGTCCGCGCCGCGCAGGGGCCGGCTCGCCGCGGCAGCGGCCAGCTCCGCCCGCGGGTCACCACCGTTGTTCTCGATGTGGCGCAGACCCGCGCGCAGGGCGGGCCACGCCGGGTCGGCGAGCACCGCCTCGGCCGCGGCCGGGACCGCCGCCGTCACCACGTCGCGCAGCCGGGCGTCGTGCTCACCGCTTCCCGGGGTGGTGGCCATCGTGTCCACTCGCTGAATGTCGCGGCGGCTGAACCCGCCCGGGTCCGGGAGTGCGCCGCCGTACCCAGGTTGTTGTGTCGGCCGCTCGGCGCCGGCGTGGTCGGTGGCACGCTCGGGGGCCGGGCCGCTCGCGCGGTCTGCTTTGGGTTCGGTGCGCGGCGCCTGCGGCAGTGCCCGCTCCGCGTCGCGGGCGGCCCGCAGTTGGCGTTGTCGGCGCCCGTCGGCCACGGCCAGCCCGGCGGACAGCATGGCCCGCGCGACGGTGGCGACCTCGTTGTGCATTTCGTGGGTCTCATCGTGGGGTGCGCTCATCGTGGTGGTCCTTCCTGAGTGCGGGCACTGTGCCCGCCGAGGGGGGTTCAGCGTTCCCGGCCCGGTTCCTGCGTCGGGGGCGGTGGTCGGTAGGTACTTGGCTCGTGTCCGCGGCCCAGGCGGCGGGCCTCGGCCGCGAAGCGTTGCGCTCGGGTGCTGCCCAGCATCGTGTCGAGTTGTTCCTGGTTGGGCATGAGCACCGGCTGCGGGGGGACCGGGGCCGGGGTGAGCACTGTCGGGGTGGCGTAGGAGGAGAGGAGGTTGGCGGCTCGGGCGGTGTCCCGGGCCGCGGCGACCCGGTGCTGCACGGCGTGCAGCTCGGCGACGGTCCGCGTCAACCGCGCCACCTGCGCCAGCAACACCGCCGTGGAGGCGGTGCCGCCGGACGCGGCCGTGAGGACGGTGACGGCGACCTGGGCGAAGCCCGGGGACAGGGGGCTGCGGGCGCCGCGGGCCTGCCCGTGCGCGACTTGTCCTACCTGGGCAAGGTGCGCGGACGCTTGGGCAAGCCGCCGCCGATCGGCCGGGGGTGCGTGTTCGGCGATAGCGGCCAGCAGCCCGCCGGTGTCGCGGGCAGCACGCGCCACCTCGGCACCGTCACCGCCCAGCAGGCGCGCGGTCATCACCGCGCCGCGCAGGGTGGTGGTGGCGGCCGCGAAGTCCCGGCTGACTTGCTCCGGGGCGGGTCGGATGCTGGTGGGTGCCGGGGTTTTGTCGAGGCCTGCCTCGGTGGGCGCCGGTGTGGCGCTCGGAGCTCGCCGCCACGCGGTGGCCGGATTTGACTCACGCGCCCAGCCGGCGCGCAGCGCGGGCAGTGTCAGGTCGTGAGCGAGTGTGCCGCCACCGAACCACACCGCTTTGCTTCTGGCCTGCTCTGTTGGTGGGTCGGCGAGGGCGACCCGGTATCCCAGGACCCGGTCTCCGCCGCGCGCCCAGCGCGGCTCGACGGCCACCCCCAGCTCACCCAACCGGGCCAGCCACTGCGCCTCGGTGCTCGCGGCCGTGGCCGCGGCCCGTACCGTCCGCTCCAACCGTCGCCGCGGAACCTCCACCGGTGCTACTGGCTCCACCGCATCAGCCGCACTGGTCCGGTCCGGCTGCTGCTCGCCGCCTTCGTTGGTCGCCGCATTGACGGTGTCCACCGCTCGCTGCTGCTCCGGGTCCTGGGAGACGGCCACCACGGGGGCCTGGGAGAGGGCCAGTTCCGGGCGGGACAGCCCCCGCGCCCCGGCGCCTGGCTCCCGGGTCCGCACCTCCAGCCCGAACCGGGCCGCCATCTCCTTCGCGACCTCCCGCAAAGCGAGCTTGTCCTTGTTCAAGTAGATGCCGCGCCCGTCCTCCCGGACCAAGGTGGCCACGAAATGGATGTGGTCCCGGTCCCCCGAGGCGGCGCCGTGGTGCACAGCGAACCACCGGGCACCCGGCTGCGTGTCGCTGCCCGACAAGCCCAGCGTGTCGGCGACCGCTTCGGCCACCGTGGCCCACTCGTCGTCGGACAGGTTGCGGTCCTGCCCGTGGTTGCTGATCGACACGTGATAGACGTGCTCGGCGGGCTTCGCGGCCTCCGGCATCCTTTTCACCGGGGCGTCGACCTCCGCGGTCAGCAACGCCCGCTGCACCCCATCAGGGTGGGTGATCCCCCGCCACGCCTCATCCCACGCCGCGACGATCCGCTGATTGGTGTGCTCCTCCGCCCGGCCCGGCCCGAACAAGTACTCCACCAAACCCCGGGCCCGGGTGCCGCGCTGCATCTTGGTGATCACCAGTCGACGTGTTTCAGATCGACCCCGGGCAAATACCCGGCCAACTCGGTCAGGAACGCATCCACCCGGGCCGTGGCCGCCCGGAACTCCGCCACCGACACCCCCGCGTTGCGCTTCAACTCACCGGTGCCCAACAGCAACCGGGCCACATCGTTGATGTTGCGCCCCGCATTACTCATCCCCCGACGCACCGCGAACAACTCGATCACCATCCCCCGAATGCTCGCCGCATCCAGCACCCGGTCCTCGATACCGGTCAACCCCACCACCGCCAACCACGCCGGCACACTCAACCGGGCCGCCGCCGCCGACGCCGACACCACCGCGAACTCATCATCGGTGAACCGCACCGTCACCTTGTTCGAGCGACCACCCTCCACCCGGGTACGCCGCGAAACCCGCACCACCCTCACCAAGCCTGCACACCGTCGCGAACGACCTCATCCAGCACCTCATCACCCCCACACCCGGACCCGCTCAACGCAACGCACTCACCTGCGCCGACGCGCTGCGAGCCGCCGCCACCGTGCTCGCCGACCACGACGATGCCCCCACCAGCTGGGCGCCCACCGAACTGCAGCATGACCACCCCACC
>JAABUL010003312.1_pt1 | contig 24219 bp, 36 predicted proteins | sample 5559151 | NCBI WGS metagenome assembly JAABUL01 (sample SAMN10711876, study PRJNA513368) | rock metagenome | isolation source: Antarctica rocks | place: Antarctica: Victoria Land, Pudding Butte sud | reverse complement strand
CCCGCGGGGTGTCAGGCCCAACACTGTCTCTATGGCTAGATTCCATTTCTACGTTCTCGCCCATGTCCGTCCGCGCTGGAACTGCTCTACTACAGAAAACAGAGGTAGCAATTGTCGAGCTCGTCGGACCTGTGCGCAGCTGTCATGCAATCTCATGCTCGGACACAACAGTTTCGCGAAGCAAGCTTGGGCATTATGGCTTTTTCACCCAAAACCAACGCTGAAGGACATCTTGGCCATAAGACCCAGGCCCAGTGACCAAACAGCATTCGACTATATTGCGTTAGCCGCGGTCGTGCTGAAGGCCGTGTCCTGTGTCGAGCTCGAATAGCTGTGTTTCATCGACGACTGGGTTCAGAGCGGTGGCATGTGAGTTGATTGTCCGTCGACCCAGTCTACAGCTGTAGGAGATGACCTGCCCAAGCCAACAGCATCGTTCTTTCAACACCGCTGTCTCATAAAGGCGTTTGATGGCCCGCAGAGAGGACTATTGTGCGACCGGCAAGGCCATGAAGCAGGACTGAAGCCTGTGGCGCGCACGCTCCGTGACAGAGGTGTCTACATGGCCACGGGGTGGCAGAATTTCGGGCGAGGCCGCGATACGTTGACGCAGCATAGCAAGCTTCGTGGCCCTCTGTGGCCCAGGCCCAGCTCAAGCGGGCATGACCGGGAGCCTCGGCGGCGGCAGAGGTCAAGTCACAGCTGCTAGGACAGCTGAGAGGCATGGCAGGGACCCAAATGGCGGTTGTACATCAGCAAGAGCGGCAGTCGCTGCCACATTTCAACTTCGTACGGACTGTGCATATCGTGGTTACGCGGCACCAACGCACAATGGTAGCATTGACTGTTCGCAGCATCCATGTCCATGCACCTGTATGTCAGCATTTGCTGCGTATAGGTGACGGAATAGGGAGCACATACAGGTTTGACTGTAACCCGCTGCTTCTCTACCATGATGTTGTAGGTGTCGGTGGCCGTGCAACAGCGCCTCTAGGGTGCTCTGGATTCGAGATGGATGTAATCGAATGGTTATATGTTCTGAACATGGTTGGCCGCAAAACATCACTTGACGATTTGGGCGCATATTGCACAACAGCAATGAACACTTGTGGTTTTTCAGCATACTCACAGGCCGGTTCAGCGCCCAAGCTGAGTGGAGACAAGTCCATGGGGGCGTGTCACAATCTTTGCCACTGCACCTCTTGCAAAACCAGTTCAACAAGTCTCCTCGTTAACCTGCCCCCAGCTCGCCATGAGCCGCCGAGGTCTGGTCAGGCTGTCCCAGTACAGGAAGACCGCTCTGTAAAGACCTGCCCAACTGCCAGGCTGCGCGCATGCGGAAGGTAAATTGTCAGACTGGCTGACAATATGACCGCTGGAACGTGAATTACCTGGCTGTCACCGAGTTTGCATTGCCTCGAATGCAGATGCAGTGGCCCACGTACAGTTGAGAAGCGGCAAGCACAATTGGCGACTGCTAGACCCGCATGAGGCGATTTGGGAAAGGCGTGCACCTGGGCTTGCGCGTGGTAGCGCTACCGCTAGCGGTGACAAATAGCCGTTGCCTACGTGACGGTTCTCAGTCTGCGCCTGCAGCGTAAACAGGACGACTCTGACTGCAGTAGCAGCTTCGCATTACCAAGCCTTGCCCAGAAGGGCTCCAATGACAAGCAAGACGCGCAACCCGCGCGGCCAGTACAGCCGAAAAGCTACAATAATCCTCTACTGATAGCTGGCGCAATCGCATCGATGCCGATATCAGGACCAGTGCGATGACCCACCAGCATTTGCGGCGGCACGGCGAAGTCGGCATCCTACGCTTTAGCGGCAGCGGCCATGGGGAAGCTCGTGTCGGGGTGCGGGAGTCCATGACAGCAACTGAAGCCAGGCGTGCATGTGCATATGCTCGATCTTCACGGCAACATGACAGACTGCAGGAGCAGCTGGGGGGATGATGCGGCAGCTCTGCTCTGCTGCCGCATCATCATGAGGCTGTACACGGTGCAGGCTTCATCATGAGAGCAAGCTCACGCAGTACGTGGCCCAGGTAGATGAGGCCGGGCAGGTCGTCGTGGGGCCGCACCAGGCAGTACACCGCGCCCCCACGCGACGTCTGCTTCTGCCCCCTCAGGTCGTCCTGGCGAGGACGCAGAGAGGGACAGTCTAAGGAACCTGGCAGAATCCTGCTATGGCCACAAAGGCAAAGGTGAACGGAGCCACAGAGAACATATGCCATATGTTCTCTGCATGATGCAACACAATGCTGCAGCAGCAGCCACTCGTCGCCCGGCAACTGCGAGCCCTGTAACAGCCCCGCCCACAGCAGGGGCTGATCACAGCACTGCCAGACCGCGCGCAACAAATACATGTTCATCTGTGCAGGCAAGTGTGGCGCCCACCTGCACGGTGGCGCCGGCGGCGGTGCGGTCGTCCGCCTGGAACGTCCATGACCCGTCGCGGAACTTGGGGTCCCCCATCAGCGCCTACATTTTCATGTAGATGGCCTCGACGTAGGCGGCCACCACCTGCGGGGTGCATGGTTCGAAAGAAACGCGTCAACCACTAGCATTGAGACCACGAGTTGGAAACTATGCCGACAGGAAGATGCCCTCCTGCGCCAGCGCACCCTGTAGCAGATTGAGCGTCAGCGCCAGCACCTCCCACCCCGCGCCTGCGTTCAGGGGAGCATCAAGCCTGACATGCTTGGCTGTGCTGACATGGGTGCTGAAATGTAGGAGTCGCAGTCCAAAGGAGGCGTTCCCCTGCAGCGGGATCGAGCGATAGCGCCAGCAGTTTGCTCCGCGCCTCAAGCCAAAGGCTTTGTGGTGCACACGAAACTGAACGGACAAACCTATTTTGCACCGGTGCAGAATAGGTTCCCTCTAGGGATAGTCTGGCCGTCAATCTGCCGCTTTGCAGACGCACGCAGATCGAGAAGTCCGACAGCCATCCATCACACAGAGGCGAGGGCCGGCAGCGGCCCAGCGCAAAACGATTCGAGCTCTGACCTGTCAACCTCAACCTGATGCGTACATACGATGTGGAGGTCTATGTGCAAGTCCACGAGCTACCTGGGAGAGTGGGGCGACTCGCCGCACAGCGAGGCGAGCACGGGCAGCGGCTCCGGCAGGCAGCAACCCAGCGCGAGCGCCTTGCCCACAGCGGGCGGCTGGTTGCCCACCTCCTCGCGCGCGGCAGCGGAGTCCGCCCACACCGCCGTCACAGTCTCCGGCAGAGAACTGCACGGCGATGTTGCCTGCGGCGAAGTTGCAGTGTTTCATGAAGCGGTTTAGCCGCCTGCTGGTGCGGCGCGGACCCTGCAGCACCGCCATGTTCAGGACATCCATACGTCCTGATATGCTGTGATATCCATCAGGGATGTTTGGCCAACTCCAATGGATGTTTGCCAAGGGTTTTGAGCCAGAGATCTGACGCCCTTCCTGCTCAACAAGGGAGAAAAACTGTAGGGTTTTGGATACACACCATCGACCCTTGAATCGTTGTAGAGTAACCACTGGCATTTGGGATGGCATGCACTGCGGCAGATTCATCCTGCATGAGCCGCAGGGACTGCAAAAGGATGCAGGCTTGTGCTTGCACGCGCTATGCGCACGCATGCGATTGCATGTTCCACATGTTTGGCTGCCGTCGATTGCTGTGTGGGGGTGCACTTCCTGCACGGAGCATGGATCATCTACTTGTTTGATAGGCCGTCATGGGTGTCTGAGCGAATGGCCCAGCATGTCCTAGCCTCGGCGTGAGTGCCCTGCCTCAACACACAGCATCCGCACCGAGAAACGCGCCGGCCCCAGAGGCGCACGTTCTTCAGGCATTTGGAAGCGGTGTGTCACAACGGGATGGTGCAGCCAACGACAAATAAATGCACCCTGCCTGCCGGACTCCGCCATCCTGCAGTAGGGCTGCGCGCCCGTGAGCCGGCGCCAGCAGCGCCATGAACAACACCCCGTTGATTGAATCTAGAGAATAAAACGGGAACATTTTCAGGCGTGCTGGGATGCGCACCATTCTGACCGCCCATCGTGCCGGTCATGCCATGCAACGTGGCCGCCCGCGGCACCGCCGGCAGCACTGGAAGCGCCCCCCGCGGCATTGCCTGCCAGCTCCAGCCGATCCGCAGTGTACCTGCGAAGCGGCGCCATCCGCCATCCCGCCTCTCGCCAACCCCCTGCCCCCCTGGCCACTGCCCGCCCGCCCTGCAGCAGCGCACAGCAACCTTTTGCAGCAGGGTGTATGGTAATGTGTTGCGTGGTTTCTGTTGGCCACCCTGGGCACATGGCGCGGCTGCAGCATCGCTGCGGGTGGCCCTGGGGCTGCAGCCTGCACAGCCAAACTGTACCACGTCCACATTTGGGCTGGCATGCACAGGCGGCTCAGCCCAGCTTGCTGCCGGCATGTCCGCGCCACTCGCCGGCATTGCCAGGAGCAGGCGCCAAGACATCAACCTGGAAATGGAACCTGGAAAGCAAGATCAAATAGGAGACTTTCTCGTAAGGTTGCATCACAAATGCAACACAGATGTGCAGCAGCCAGACATGCAAGCGTCAAGACTTGCATGCATGGGACAGACGATGTGTGAGCAAAATGCATGTCCAGGCAGTTTGTCGCTGTGCGCATTGTATCTCATGTTCATCGACATACCTGAATGCACACAATGCACCGACATATTCGAAAAGTGCAAGCGCGCAAACCCAACATCAAAGCACATCTGCACCGCGGCCGCTGCGGCGTCAAAAACGTGTCCAACAAGGGCAGGCCATCAGCCAGCCCCGAATCCTGTATTGAGCTGAATGGAGAAACAACAAAATGATGTACTGCTATGTCCACCTGCGGGCGCCGCCGCGGCGTGGGACTTTGCGTCCAGCAGCTGGGGCAGCGCTACTGCCAGCCCAGATCCATCACTCTTGTTGAATTTGATCGACAACACAACAAGGAACGTTGGACTGGCGGGACAGAAAAATTCCAGCAGCACAGCACGCCTGCAGGGCCGCCCCCGTCGGCATGCCGTATGGCCAGCGGCTGCGTCGGGATCAGCGGCAGCAGCGGCCACAGCATCAAGAAAGTTCTGCGTGTCCGGCACCGCGCTCGCCCGCGGCAACGCCATTGAGTTATAGATCTGAAAACGCCTAAACAGTGTAAGAGCGGTTGGTGTCCATGGCTGTCAGGAGCTAACCCACTGGCGGTCACGACGGCGTACCGCGGCGGCGGACGCCGCTACCACCCGCTTCTGGTGCTGCCCGCCGCAGCTTCCAGCAGCCTGCCTGCAGCAGCAACACCAGCAGGTCTGACTGTCTGGAGGTTGATGATGATTTTGGTTTCTTGCCTTGCTGTCCGCAGAGACCTGCAGGCCCGCATGCCAACTTTGCACCCCGGCCGCAGCGGTATGTAAAGCCTGAACCCTAAAGGCGCCCTTTCTGGTCTCTGCGCTTCAGTCGTATCTGCGTGGGCGAGCAGAAGGTGTACCTGAGCACAGGCCGCCTGCACTGGCGTGTTGAGCCTCGTGTACAAGCGAGAATAACCAGTTCTTGGCATTCACCGGCAGGAGTCCACCAACAAACCCTGAGGAAAGCAAAAGTGTGAAAGGTGTATAAGCATCGGTAGGGTATGTCCAGGAGCAGAGCACACCTGCAGGGTTGCCGCCGTTTTGGCGTGGTGCCAGCTCAGCGGCAGTGGTAGCACCAAGAAATCCGCGCTGGCTTGTGAATGACACTGGGACCCTAAAGATATTCTGTGAATCGTTCTATCGAGACATCAGAGCGCACCACGGGGCCTTCCGACTCCTATGTGTCGCCGAGGGGCCGGCGACGGCGACGCCGGCGGCGCCATCGCGCACGGCAGCCGCATCCGCCCCGCGCCGGGCGCGCGCGCCTGCGGCGGTCGATCCCGAGCCGGCCCCTTGCGCGGCGCGAACTGTGCAGCAGCACGCAGCCTCGAGTTCAGGGCATATGCATAATTATTTGAACTCGAATCTCCATTCGCCAGCCGCCAGAGACCCGCCTCCTGCTCTGCAAGGGGAAAATATGTAAAGCTAGGGTTTTGTATCCATTTCATCGCCCCTGGAGCCACGCTGATCGTGAAGTTGTTGGCGTCTGGGATGGCATGCACTGCAGCAGATGCATCGTGCACGAAGCGCAGAAACTGTGAAAGCATGTAATCATGTGCTTCCATGACCGGTGCCGCATCCATGCGATTGCATGTCCCTGCCCACATATCTGGCTGCGGTCGCCTGCTGTCTTAAGAACACAATAAGTCCAATAAGGCTGCTTGCCTGCCAAGCTGACCTGGAATCCCCAGGAACTGGCAGCCGGTGGCTGAGCACCAGCGCCAGCAGCGCCGTCAACGTACCGACTTTGTTGTGAATAGGATGATTTCTGATGCCGCGAGGCGTGCAGGCACACCTGCCTGATGGTGGCCACGGTCCAAGTGTGCTGCGCGCCCACGCCCCCGTGCATGCCAATGCGCTGCAGCGCCTCTGACGCGTCGGGTTTGCTGTCTTGAATCGACCACTTGAACTGAAGATGAAGGTAAAGGTGCGTTCATATGTCCAAAGCAGATTATCACCTGGCATGTCGCTGTATATGATGCTGCGCGTCCGGCACCGCACTCGCCTGCGGCGACGTCGCTGAATCCAAGGTTGAGCTGCATCTGTAATGTTGACTAGGTAGGTGTCCATGATTGTCAGGAGCGCACCCTCTGGCGGCCGCGGCGGCGTTCTGCAGCGGCGGCCGCGGCAGCCTGCTGCGGCGGCGCCCGCGGCGGGGGTTGGGCCGGCGACCCGCAGCTGCGGCAGCGCCCAGCGGAAGCCCCCGTCACTGACGCCCGGCGCCAGGCACCAGGTGCTGCCGGAAGGTGAATCGGCGCAGCGTCCCGCCCTGCTTCCCGAGCCCGCCTGCCGCCGCTTTTGCCGTGGCTCGCGGCAGCGGCTGCTGCGCTGGCGATGCCTGGTTGCGGAGGCTGCCGGGAGAAGGACATGGCGGCGAGCAGCGGCGCGGTGATGGGCGTGGCAGGTGGCGTCGGGCCGGCGGCTGCCGGCGCGCTGTCGGCATCGGTGGCGATGGTGCTTCGGCGATACCTGGCTGCGCCGGCTGCGCGGCGGGAACGGCGGTCGGCGAGACGTCGGTGCCGGCCAGCGCAGTGCAGGCTGTCGGCGCCAGCAGCAGCTGCGCTGGGTCATGCGCAGCTGCCGCAGCTGTCCGGCGGTGGGGGTGGAGTGGGCGGCCCGGCGGCGGCGCCACGACGGTGCCGTGCTGCGACCGCTGCGCTGCAGCGGTGGCCGTGGGCGGCATTCTGCCGGTGGCGCACATCCGCGGAGGGTGGGCGCACCGGCTGACAGCGTTGCCAGCGGCTGCCGGCGCCGCGGACGGCGCCAAATGCAGCTGCGCTGGCAGTGTCATGCTGCGCATGCTGCGGGTGCTGCGTGGCAGTGAGAGCGGCAGGTCTGCACATGTGGTTGAAATGCAGCAGCAGGTCAGGCGATGATGCGTGGCGGCTGCCCTTCTAGCTGAACCGCATTTGCCACGTGCAACAGCAGGCTGTGCTAGTGACAGGTCCTCAACGCCGGGCACTGTGTCAAAAGGGCCACGCTGTGCATCTCTACCAGCTGCGCCATAGCATACTCAGTGTGCTGTCATCTGTTGTTGATCGTCGCAGTGCGGTGTAGGTACAGCAGCGGCTCACCCTGTTGATACATGACGGGGGCGAGTTTGTGACGGTGGCGGTGGTGGCGTTGGTGGCGGTGGCTTGCAAATGCGACGTGAGGCGTGAGCGGGTACAATACCGGCACTTGGTGTATGCCATGGAAGCACACAGATTGCTGCATGGTCTGGAAGTGCTGGAATTGGACTGCTGCAATCAGCAGGGTGGATCTTCATGTGTCATGCGCACCAGCAGCTCGCTTGCAGTCTGCCTGCCTGACAATGCACACAACCTCCTGCTTGACATGCGAGTGTCATCCAATCCGCGATGTTCGGGGCTTTGCAAGACCACCTGCTGGGCTGCTGCAGACGAGGAGGTTGACGGAGCGCTAGCGAGCGCCCCCGCTGCAAGCTCCCCCGCTGCGGTAGATGCCAATGGTACCACCGGTGCACCGGTGTGCACGTCTGACCGAGGATTGGTGACCTGCGGATATGCCAGAATATGCTATTGGATGCAATTGGTTGCCGCGGGGCTGTGGAATGGTGCCGATTGGGCAAGAACCGAGGAACACGTGGAAAAGGTCCAAGGCAGAGGTCAAGCTGTGCACTGCTCGGCGCCGAGAAGCAGATGTGTCGACCGCAGCCTGCCTCTCTAATCCACATCATGCTGTGAGCATGCAGTTCGGCCTCTGAATGTTACCGTGCTTTACCACGCAGACAAACCTGGACCTCGCTGCCTGTACGTGGCGCACATGACGGCTCCTTGCGACGGCTGCTGCGGCGGAACGGCCGGCTTACGATGCGAGGTTTTCGCAAAAAATGTACAGTTTTGCATGGCTGGTGGGTTCGAAGTGTGCGCTGCGTGTGCCGAAAAGTGTGCCGTGGTTATTTGTGCCAAAAAGATCCTGCATTGAGGACGACGTGTGGCTTCACGATAAGTGTGGCCGTCGAAGTTACGACTGGCGGAGGTGGGAAAGCCTCCAGCAGCAATCGATCTGCAGATCAGACCACTGCGCATGCATCGCAGCTGCTTCTACAAGAAAGCTCACGGCCATACGTTTACGATGTGTCTGTCCAGCACATCGGCAAATGCATATTTGATGGCGCCCTTTCCGCAGAGCACTTTCCCTCACAGCTGCAGACAAAATCGGCAGTTCCACAGCTGCAAAGTTGGTTGTGAACGCAGTGACGCTCCCCCTTCTCACGGCCACGGTTGCATCCACAGCTGTGGCCCTTTTCCTATAGATTTTGGTCCCAGCCTCCGCACCGCGCACTAGGCTCCTCACATGTCTCCGGCTGACACTCCTGTGCGTATCTCTGCAGGTGGGCTACACGGACTACCCCTTTCTGGACGACAAGCTGGCTGAGGAGCTCAAGCAGAAGGCCAACCTCTGAAGATCCGGCGGCCCTAATGGCAGACCTAAACGTCGGACCCTGGGCAGGAGGGCATGTCATGGCTGCGACGTCTGCCGGTCGCGTCGCCGCTGACGCGCCGGCGCTGGCGCACTGTGGGCGTGATCTAGCATTTATTTAGGCGGCCGCATTGGCTGCCGCGCTTCAAAAGCGGCCCGCCTCTGCCACGCCAAGTATGGTTAGGTACAGGGCGGGTTGCGGCCACGACGTAATTCATTAAACTCTAGCATCGATCTTGGCATTTTGACTGTTTTCTAAGGATGTTCGAGAACCGAAGCACGATATTTCTTGGCACGGTGTGATTTGAGGCACGCTCATGGTGACTGATCCAGGGATCCCGTCGATTCCATCACCCTCTGAATCAGGAGTTTTAGTAGACATGCAAGTAGAACCTAGGAGTTTTAGTAGACATGCAAATAAAATTTATTCAGTAATCGATGTCCATGACATCTCGGCAATCTACAATACAACCACTAACAAAATGAGCCAAGCGCAGCTGCAGTAATTGCTGTCCTCAGTCATCTAGGCGCTGTCAGGGAACATTCACGAAATCCAAATCCTGATCTGCCTCGTGTGAAATATGATTCACATGAATAAACTTCTCAGACTAGACGCCACAAAGTTCTGGGGTTCCATCTGTGTGTTTTGTTCCGTTTCCAGTGCACACCGTTTTCCAGTTCTTCATGCCGCCACCCTCCCGCCAGCCGCATGCTGATGCAATTTGAACTACGCCGGCGGACGCAAGCCGCTGTGTGCCTTCTCAGCGCCTCCTGGCTTCTTGAAGGCAATACCTCCACGCCATCAGCAGCTCCGCTTTAGGTGTTCACAATGGGCCCCATGGCGCACTGCCAGTACCACTGGTTCGAGCGGTAGCAGACAAACCCTGTAGCGGCAGAGAGATACTCAATGATGCGGCACTCTTCACATGAGACCCTGTCACCCGATAAGCAGTGAATACATGCTAGATGTATCTTTCTTAAAACGCTGCGGTGCATGTTCTGCAACAAAATGTTGGTGCTGGAGGAGGGACAATTTGCAGCCTCAGAAGGCCTGTGGAAGCAGTGGCATCCTCACCGGTCGGGCAGACAAAGCCGGCCCACGGTGCATCCTTGCACTTGGGATCATTTGCGCCGCTGCAGGTGGCGCCCTGAGTGCCGCCTGAACAAACACGGCTCTTCATCGTGAGTGGCTGGAAGACGAGCCTGGCAGGATGACGGACTCGCATTCACATTGAGGACTTTGCGACATGCGGCGGATGACACGCACCGCACTGCTTCCAAGCGTTGTCTGCTCCGGCCACCATTGGGGCGGAAGGCGCAGCAGTGGGCGAGGCGGTGGATCCGTCGGTGGGCGCGGCTGCGGAAGCAGAGCACAAGTCAGCCAGAAGTCGACCGACCGGTGCTGAGAAATGATGAACGGAGTCTGATGCTGCCACAGGCTGCGGCCCGGCATCATTGCGCACAGAAATATGCTGCCATGCCATGCCTGCGGCCGTACCCTGGCAGCTGATGCACCCGCACAACTGACATGGCCAGAACCATAGGTGTAAACCGCGCCAACATGATAATGAATTTCGAGAACGGCTGTAGCACCTGTCGCCGCCACGCCTGCCTTGGATGTCGCGGTCGGCTCGGTCACCGCAGAGTCGCTGCTTGTCGCCTTGGTTGGGGCGTCTGCAGCATAGAAGCACGTGTTTGATTCCCGCTGGTTCTGCGCATTGCTTCAGACAGAAACACACCCACGTTGTGTTGCTGTTGCACACATGCCGCAGTGTGCACATGCGTTGGAAGTGGGGATGTGACAGGGTGCAAGCGCCCCGAGACTTACCACACTGCCAATAGAAGCTGTTAAATCTCTGGCAGGTGAAGTCGCCGGCACATGTGACGACCGGCCAGGCAGCATCCGCGCACTGCGCGCCTGTGCATGAACCTCCGGTACCGCCGCACTGGATCCAGGGCGCTGGGCCTGCGTGCACAGCCGTTTGACGAGCTTGATAAACAAAGGACCTGCTAACCGCCAGCAACGCGTAGCTCGTCGTTGCTGCAACTGTATCGAACCGGAAACCGACTCGATGGTCGACACTAGGCGGTTGGAAAGTCACGGCCATGCTTCAACATGCTTCCTTCTGATGGTTCAGATCGCTATCATATGCATGGTTCGTACTACCAGCGCCGCACATTGCGCCTTGAGTGAAAACCATTAGATCACAGTACTCTATGTGACGTCAGCATGAGCCTAGCCGCTGCACTGCCATGCGGGAATGCAGGATCACGGCAGCTGGACAGCTTGACCGCTTACCGAGAAGTCTCCGAGCCTGTGCGCTGCCCGCCAGGGTCGCGGCAAGCACAGCAACCAACAGCACCGTCCAACCAACTTGAGGAGCCATTGCCGTACACTGAGCCGAGATCACGCTGTTGCGGTGACGCACTGCGCGCAGATGCACAGAAAGAGTCCATATAAAAAGTCTTCATGAGCTGATTGCTGTATCAGCGATTATACGGCCGACCGCGCGGCGTGCACTCCGCGTTTTCCGTGCATGTTTGGCCCGTGCATGCATGCGGTTCTAGCTGTGCAGGCATACCCAATGCATAGATCTGCCACTACATGCAACATGATCGCGGATCGATGCTGTCCCGCCAAGGCAGCCCGTGCTGGAAAGAGCGGCCAACGGATGCGGTTGATCCTGGCAGGACTGGCTGGCCACGAACATGGCGCTTGCGCAGCACCGCATCTGATGCTGCAAGCTCTTCTAAACGATCTGCTCGAAGGCAGACAGGACCCCCACCTGTCGACACGGTTGTTTGCGGTTGAGACTGTGGGTTGATCGCAAGCTGCGTCCGCCTACCCGCCGCGTTCTGTGCCTCGTGCAACGCGCGACGGACTGGTGTGCTGATACCTTCCGTAAATGCTGTGCTGGGGATGTGTGCAAAGATAGTTATGCTTCTGTGGAACGCGAATGGCGCGACAAATTTCAGCAAAGGATTCCATCGGGAAACTCCATGCTGGCAGTCCCACTGAAGACCTCGGCAAGCAACAAATTCATCGGATTGCAGGCCCATTCCACAACGCAAAGACATGAACGCCGTTCAAGTTCAAAGGATTGCTGTGAACCTGCACGTCGAAATGCAGGCTGGCGACGGCGCCCTGCTGCCGCTGGACTCTTTGGGCAGCGGCACCGGTCTTGTTGTCAATACACGTTCCCAATACTGCAGCTCGCGCGGCAGCTTACATGAAGTCGAACTCGTCACCATCGCCTGTATCATGCGTACGGCACACACGTCAACCAGGGCTATAGTCACCCAGCTCTTGGCGCCGCAGACTGCACGCAGCAACAATAGCGCCTCGAGGCATGGTCACACAGGGCTTGGTCCCACCTGCATCGTCGTAGATGTAGTCGTCGAGCCCAGCCGTACCGCCCCTCGAGCCCACGTTGACACTCTTTTTCTTCCCGGCTGTAGTTGCAGATTTGGAGATGAGTCGGCACAAGAGACCAGACAGGCTCAGTCGAAAGGCCTTGCCAGCCCCAGGAGGCACCACTTCGGTGCACGCCCGGACGCCAGGCATGGCAGCGGCAGCACAGTTCCAGGCATGGCAGGCAAGCAGGCACGGCAGCGAAAGCATCGCTCCAGGAGACGAACCCTTCTTGGCGGCCGCCGCTGCGGCGGCCTCCGCCTTGACCTTGTCCGCCCGCAGCCCTGCAAGCGCTGTCTCGATGTCCTTCGTCTCCTGTGTGGGGGGAGTTGCGCAGTAGTATCATGAAGTTGCGCAGTAGTATCATGAAGTTGCGCGGTAGTATCATCGCACAGCCAGTCTCTGCTTCTCTGTTGATGACAGGAGGCGCCCTTGTTTGTCAGACTGGCAAGCGGGACGCTGACCTGCATCAGAGTATGGCATGCAGCTCTGCGCCGTATGGTGACTGCTTATGCAGAGGAGATGGTGACTTTTCAATTCACGAGCGAGCAAGGCGGCAGATATCACCTGGGCATTGACGTTTTCGAGCGCCGTTTTAAGCAGACCCTTGAGCAGCGCCTTGTAGTGGCTGCTGCTGTCGTGCTGCCGCAAGAACTGCACTGCCACTGCCTGCGGGGTGGCCCGCAAACAGGTTCGAAACGCTGGAAAGCCGGGGACGCCCTCATCCTTGGGCCATGTTCCATCACGGCCGCCTGACTCTGCCAGGTGCACGCACAAGGACAGGTGCACAAGGGACAGGGGCGGCTTCTGGACAAGCGCGGCACTGCACGGAATTGTGCGGGCACCCGCGACAAAGGCGCATGCATGGGCATGGCGCCAAGCGAAGTGTCACGCCAAAAAGCCATGCATGGTCGTTGCCGGCTCGCGAGCTATTCCGGGCATCCTCTTTCAGATGCTCACCCTGCCGTACGAATCGTGCTCCTTCATGGTCTTGAGCTTCTGCGTTTCCAGGCCGTCGCCGCGCGAGCCAAACAGCTCCTGCGCGGCCCTCAAGTCTGCGTCCTCCACTAGCCTGCACAGCACGTAGTGCAAGATTCAAACAGCTTGGGGAGCATCCACGTCCCCGCCATCCACCATGCATCGCCATCTCTAGTGCCACGCCCTGCCACATCGGTGCCCGTCCATGGCATGTTCAGGCAGCGATCCACCTTCCAGACCGCTGGAGTGCACGACAGTGCAAAGCAGACGGGACCCAGACGACTGAGCGTTCATGAATCTACACCCGCTGGCAGGAGATTGTTCACGATTGATTCCGCAGCTTCTCCGCCACAGGATCTTTTCGAAATGATACGATTGAAATGCATCTGCGAGCAGCTCAACAAATGAAATCCAGCCATGTCAAGTTGTTGTGAGACCAAGCCGATCCTCTTGGATGCCTCACCGCTGTTTCCGCAGCTTCTCCGCGACAGGGTCATCCAGCGGCGTGTCATCCGCCACTGCCCCCTTGTCCTCGTACTTTGGCTTCGCCGCCTTCTTCGGCTGCAGCAACGCTTCAAGCATTGAGATGCAGCCCGAGCCTAAATGAGCTTGCAAGCAGCTCCGGCTGGAAGTTGATCATGCATCGCGTGCAAACTCCCAAATGCCGATGATGTGCCAGCAAATTGGACGGCGCTGCAAGTCTACAATTCAAGGCCGACTCAAACTTCAATGCATTACCTCCTGGGTCTTGGGAACCTCGTAGGCCGGCTCGTCCTCGCCCTCGTCCTCGCCGGCAAATTTGTTGTCCGCCGCGGCCGCTGCCGGCGCCGGCGTGCCCGACAATTTGGGCAGCTGCGGCACGTCGGCGGCCTCCTCCCAGTCCTCCCAGCTGTCATCCGCCCTGCGCGTCCGTGAACTCCTCAGACGTGCAGCTCTGCTCGAGGATGCAAAGGGCGCCTGCCGGCGCGCCCTGGGACGGCTGGCGGCACGCGACGACCCGCAGCGACATGCTGGACAAGCAGTATAATGGATGCAACAAGATGATAGGATGGCAGGAGTCTGCTTCAGATCAGTGTGCATTTGAACCTGCAGGTGAGCCTCACATCGTGTGTTGGGTTGAAGGATTCGCCGCACAGGCTAGCTGAGGCGATGCCGGTCACTTCAGAGACGCCGGTCGATCTGTTCTAGCTCTACTGACAGGTCGCCTGGCAACTGCACGCATGTACGGGCCGCCGACGCTGGAGTGACCGGCGTGCTGCCCACTGTGAGCCGAGGAAGCAGTGCGATCCGCAGCACAAGGCACGTCTGGCTGGCAGCAGCGCCCTGAAGACAAGAGAAATGCTGTGTTGGGGCAGCGTGCACCTCAGGGTGGCCGGCGATCTGGCGGAGTGCTCGCTGGTCGCAGCATGCTGCAAAGCCTGCAACGGTTGCACTCAGTGACTGAGTGCAACCGGGGGCCGTGCTGGGAGTCCGCTATGCATTGTCAGCTTTGAGTCCCGGCTGGCGATTTTTTGCTCTGGTGCAGTGAAATCCGCGCCAGCGCGAGAAACGTATGCAGCAGGGATCTGCAGAAAGCGTGCAGCACGAACCCGCTCCGTTGGCACCGCACTCGCGCTGGGCTGCGGAAGAGGCGATGAGAAGCCCCTCCCAAACAGCAGGTGGGCACCTCGCAGGGCACCCACAGCCCGTGTTGCAGCCTCAGCCTATGCACAGGGTCGCATCAAAGGATCTAGTGCCGCTCCAGCCGTCTCACGAGCCTGAGCATGCCGATCAGAGACCTGACTTGCTCGCATAATACTCCAGACCGGCTGCAGAGCGGGGCTCAACACAGGTCGAATCCCTTATACAGACTGTCGTCTGGCGTACGATGGTGCATGTGAAGTTATCGCGGTCCACGCAGACGGATATACCGCTGAAAGCCTTGCTTTGGACCTCGCAATCTTATTCCGATCCTCTTGCAGCTGTGACTTGACACCGAGTTAGACCACAAAGAACTTGTCTTGATTCAAGCACGAAGGACAAGTGCTGCACCATCAAGCATGCAGATGATCACTTCTTTGCGCTGAACCTCCACGACCGGCTCTTGGGGGCGCGCTTGCCCCCTTGAGCAGTTTTGGGTTGACCTGCAGCATCATGAGCGCCATACTGCCCCATCATTTCTCATCCGCAAGCCACAGTCGGTCCTGACGTCACTTGCCAGACCAACCGATCCGCCAATGCGGCGGTTTCGCACTATCATCAGCGCACCTATCAACTCTCGCCTGACATCATCATAGGCCTGCTGCTCTGTTGCCTTGCGGCAAGGTACGCATAAACCTCGTAACCATGTCGCTACTTGCAGGTGAACGAGAGGAGGTGCTAAGGATAGCGCAGCTGCTCAATGATAAATACAAACAGCGGAGGCATTGACCCCTCCAACGCGCGCCCATTCGCATCGTATGCTGGTGGGCAGCCACAGGGGGGCAGCGATGCAGGATATCAGCAGCCAGGTCCGGCCCACCGGAGCAAAAACTCTGCGCAGTGAATCTGGATTCCGACGTGCCGCATATCACCCACATATGTAATTTGAAATCGCACTCAAACAGCAAGTTCCCAATTTAGCTGAGCTCCGAGCTCCCTCACATGTGCCGTAGGCAGCAGTTACGGGGGATTACAGAGCGGCTTTGGCATGCAGAGCCAGCTGTCAGGCTCCAGGTGGGCCTCGCGGCAAAACCCACTCTCCGCTGCGAGCATTGGCTTGATGACTTTTGTCAATGTCACCTTGCCGCGTACACGTGAGTGCTTGAGAAGCTTTTGTCGTGCTGGTATGCTGCACACATACGCCAGCGCTGCGTTCCTGACACCCCCAGTTGTACTCGCAGGCAAGGACCGGGGCTTGGCAACATGCCATCATTGGGTCACCCAGGCCAGGGCCGCTTCACTAGCGGCAACCTCAGCAACCAGGTGCACGTGCGAAAGCAGAGGTCGTCGGCGCATCTGCATGGTCACCACGTGCGCAACTGCTGCAGGGCGTGCACATTTGAACAAGAGCAGCAGGTGCCAGCCGAAGCATCTGCATGCGCAAGCACAACTCTGAGGTCTGCATGCGAGAGCGAGTCATTCCTGAAGCAAGCCGCCTGCTCCGCTGCAGCAGCAGCTCGGGCAGCAGTACGGGCAAGCGGCGGGGCGCGGCGGCATGCCCGGCGCCCAGATGCTGGCGATGAACGGGCTGGGCGGCGGCGGGCGTGGCAGCCCCGCGCCGGGGCTGCCGCATGGCTCAGCGCCACTGCAGCGCGGCTCGCTGGAGCTGGGGGGCGGCCTCTCTGGCGGCTTGGACGCCCAGCAGCAGCAGCAGCAGCAGCAGCAGCAGCAGCGCGGAGGACTGGGCCTGGCGGGCAGCCTGGGAACTGGCGGCGGTTTTGGCATCGCCGACATGGGGTTGCGCGCCGGCGGGGGCGGCCCGGGCGGCTCGCAGGCCGCGCGGGGCCTGGGGGGCCCCGGCGGCGGCGGCGGCTCGGGCAGTGGCTTGCATGCCAGCGGCGACCTCATGTCGATGCTCGACGGCAGCGGCAGCCAGAACAGCAGCATGGCCGCCGCGGCCGGCGGCAAGTTCAGTCAGGCAGCCGGCCGACAGGTGCGCCCCGACCGAGCAGCGCCAGACCTGGCCAAGCTTCTGCTTGCGCAACAAGTCGCATTCTGCCATGCCGCCCCCCACTCAAGGTTGCAGACATACAAGCAGCACAAAATTGCCTCCAGGGCATTGCTATCTGCATCACCAGCACCATGGGTGCCGAGCTGACCGCCTCGTCTGATCGCCGCTTCTGATCGCGGCTGTGGAAACAACCACGCAGGGAGGGGGCGGCAGCGCCAAGCCGGACGCGCCCATCACCTTCGACGAGTCAGACTTCCCGTCGCTCGGCGGCGGGCCGGCGTGGCCTGCAGGCGTCGCCGCCGACGGTGGCACGACGGGCGGCGGCCCCGGCGGTGGCATCGCGGGTGGCGCGCCGCCGCCGATCACGGCGGCGTCTGCGACTCTGGGGCCGGACCCGTATGTGGCGCTATCCCTGGGCAAGGGCCAGGAGTTCAACATGCAGGTGAGGGTGTACGAAGCGTGTCTTGACATGAAGTCCTCCTGTCCGGTTATCATGACATCTTTGTGTTTCTGCTACTGCTTTTGCTTCTGCTTTTCCTCCTTCTTGCCCAGGTGGACTCGACAGAACTGCTTCGAACTTCGTGCAGACGATGTTCTTCGCATAGTGGGCTTGAATGAGCTGAGCTGCCATCTGCAGCCTGTCCCAATGCAAGGATGGAACCCCTGCAGCAGTGGTGGCCATCAAGCCGGTCTCCACTTTTGCCTGTGGCCAATTGCAAGGCGCTGTTGCAAACGTACGCTTGCACCATGATCCTGCTGCCTCAGCAGTGCATCAGCCTTGTCGCAAGGCATTGGCGTGCTCGGCTCCCTGCTCCACTTTGTGTCGCTGACGCTTTTGCACTTGTGACACTGCAGCCAGAGGAGTTCCCTGCGCTGCCGGGGGCGCCGAGGCCGGGTCCGCCGGCTGGCAGCGGAGAGGGCGGTGACGCGGCAAAGTCTGACCCTGCAGGCGGCCAGGTGCTTCTCAAGCCTAGAGGGGGCACCGCAATGTACTATGGTCCGTGTGCTCTTGCGCATGGTCAATGCAATCAGCAGGCATCGTCCTTGTCCTTCACATGCGGCGAAATCTCTTGCACACCTGCACGACCCTGCTGCCATTTGCGTCGCAGGGGCAGGGGCTGCGGCCATCGCAGTCAGGGGACTATCCAGGGGGCGGCCTGCAGGCGCAGCAGCAGCAGCAGCAGCAGCCCGACGGCGGCAGTGGCGCACCTGCCGACCTGTCCCCAGGGCACCCCAACTACGACCAGATGCAGCGATTCTATGCGCAGCAGCAGGCGGCGCGCGGCGGCGGCGGAGGCGGAGGCAGCAATGCATCTGCTCCCGCGGCGCAGTCGCCCTCCGCCGTGGGATCGCCGGGCAGCAAGCCAGGCGTCTCTGCCGCGGGGCAGCCCGATCGCTTCGGGCTGCTGGGCCTGCTGTCGGTCATCCGCATGACGGACCCGGACCTGACGACGTTGGCGCTGGGCACGGATCTGACGACGCTGGGGCTGAACCTCAACTCGCCGGACAACCTGCACAAGACGTTTGCGTCGCCGTGGGCCGACGGCCCACTCAAGGCGGAGCCCGACTTCAAGGTGCGCAGTTGAGGCATCATCGGTTGAGACACAACATGATGGGACAAAAGTCTGCAGGTGCAGAAATGCAATGAAGGTTTGCGATAGTGTCGCATCCTTCCCTGTCAACCTGCACCTTGCACTGACCTGGCATGCCCGCATCTGGCAACTGTATCGAGCAGCCATGGGCAGGCAGCTTTGCCGTCAGCTCGCGGCGCACTGACAGGCCGCCATGCCTCCTGGCGGCACCTCAAACATCACCCGTGACAGATGCCTATCTGGCGCGCAGGTGCCGGCGTGCTACCTGCACGCGCCGCCGCGGCTGCAGCCGGGCTACTTTGCCAAGTTCCAGCAGGACACGCTGTTCTACATCTTCTACTCCATGCCGGGCGACGAGGCGCAGCTGCTGGCCGCCGACGAGCTGTCCGCCCGCCAGTGGTGGTTCCACAAGGTGATTCACGAAACTGCTCTGTGTGAAATCCTAGTGGAGCCCCTCGTAGCCACAGCGAGGCCGCTGGTCAGTGCCCAGGAGGCTTCGCCAGAGCTGCTGACAAGCATCACATCTGCTGCTGCCTTTTGGTGTGCAGCTGATGCCATCAGAACGTCCACGACTCTCTGTCTGCCGCTCGATGCACCTCGCCCCCACAATGCCACAGGATGTCAATGTCACAGGATGTCAATGTCACAGGATGCGAGGTTTCTCACTCAAATCACACGCCTGTCCACAGGAGTTCAAGCTGTGGCTGACGCGCATCCCGAACACGGAACCCATCATGAAGACGGACCGCTTTGAGCGCGGCTCCTACCTGGTGTTCGACACCGCCACCTGGGACGCCGTGCGCAAGGACAACTTTGTGGTGCGTGCCTCAAAGTCAACCCCGTTTCCAAGACGGTGCCGGACCTGAAGTGTACCCAAGCTGTGCTCTACGCTCGTTCTTTTCGTTTTTTCGCTGCGCCGGCCGATGTTCGGTGTCCAGGGTGAGAGCCATTTGACGGGCTGCAGCGGCGGCAGAGTCATGTCCTGCTGGTACTGCATGGCCTGGCATGACAACAGCGGCGGCCTGGGCGCCAGCAGCATGGGTGGCAGCTTCTCTCCTGTAACGTAACACATCACCCGTCACTGTGCAGGTGCACTACGACAGCCTGGAGCGGCCGCCGGACCTGCCGCGCCCGGCGCCTGGCAGCGGCAGCGTCGCGCCCGGCGCCGGCCCGGGGGGCGCATCCGCCCTCAAGCCCGGCGGCGCCGGCAGCCTCGCGCCTGGCGGCGCGCTCTGAGCCGACGCGCTGTGAGCCCCGCCGTCTCGCCGTTCCATTGCCATCGTGCTCCGCACTGGCTGCGGGAAAATCCTGCGGCGGCGGGAGCGGCACCCCAGGGGGGCTCCTGGGGCGCATGGGGCTGGCCTGCGGCATGCTATGCCGAAACCGCACGACACCTTCTGGCCGCCCGGGTAGCCCCGTTTCGCTTGTGTAAGGACAGCACCTGGGCGCCCGTCCGTAGAGTTGCTTGGCAGTGCTCATGCCTTTGGGGTTGATGCGGCGCTGCCACCTGTTTGGGGCGGGGACGAATGTTGCGAGTTCGACACCTCCCGTGTGCACTCGATCCTGGTTTGACTCAGACCACCTGAAACGCCTCTTCTGTAAGGCAGCTGTAGCTGACTCTAAACAGAGGCTCCTGCTCGCACTGAGTCTGGAAAGTCCCAGCGTGGTCCAATGGCTCCACCCCCTCGGCCAGCTTCGGGGTCGGGTGCAAAACTTTGCGACGAAGTTCCGTCTTCCTGTTTCACGCAACGATTTGACCTCAACATTTTGGCAATCCCTGCGGTGTAAGGCACGCATCTGCGACCGCGTCTGCCCAGAAGGCTAGTCACTGTTGCAGAAACCCGCCTGAAGCCCATCAACTCCCTTAGTAGAGTCCACGGCATAGCTGGCGACGGGTCATCGCGGGCAGTGCAGGCTGTGCCTGCAAGCGTTCTCTACCATCTAACGGCCGTCTTGCAGCAGCATCCGGCGCGAGCGGGCCGCTATCTGCACCAGAGTCCCAGCGTGTGGCAACAGGTGACAAAGTCGTCGGTCGCTGTCCTGGCCGGTTGTGGCAGTAGCGCACGGGCCGGGAGGTCGCCCACTGTGACATCTGGAGCCATTGAACCCAGATGCCCGGCGTTCTGGCACATCAATTGCCAGTCTGGAGCTGCAGTACGATATAATTGCCCTGACGTTTGCTGGGTGGTCCTTTGGAGTAGCAGACCTTACAGCTGTCCTTGCACATGGCAGCTCGATGCGCTTGTGCTGGTGGAACAGCAGCCGCCCGCCTCTGGCCACGAATGCGAGCAGCGGCGACAGGGCTGCACCAGATTGCGCAGTGCCCAGCATGGCTGCGTGCCCCCTCCTGCACCCTCTTCCGCCCTGCTGAACTGCATCCAAGCTTCGCATATGACTATCAGCGTGGACCCCTGCTTGCAGCCACTGCACTGGCGGGGTCCGAACACCTTGTGCCAAGCACAGCCGGATGCCGCTCAACCTCATGCAGCGGTTCTCTGGGAAATCTGCGTCCATGACGGATGGCGCGGCGACAAGGTCAGCACCCACAAAGGCAGAGGGCAAGACCAGCGGCGGTGAAACGAGGTGAGTTGCTTGACCAGCTTGAGCGTACGCTGCTCGGCAGCCTTCACCAGACGCTGTTACAAACCCTGGGCACCACAGGCAGCACATGTATGTGCACGGGCACGCTGCTAAAGCTCGTCCGACCGCTCGTGAGGCCGGCCCACATCCTGCAATGCTGTAGGGAAGATGGCAAGGTCAGCTTCGGCTACAGCAGCTTGCGGGGCAAGCGCGCCAGCATGGAAGACTTTCTGCAGGCAAAGGTGGGGCTTTAGAAATGCGAGGATGCATGTTTGACCCAGTCTCCGGCTTCCAGCTTCTGTACTCTACGTGACTGTGTCGTGCTGGCGCTGGAGCCCAACACTCAAATGTGCGCCGACGGCTGTGCTTGTGCTGCCCGCAGTTCTCGCAGCATCCCACGAACGGCAGCACAGTGGGCTTCTTTGGCGTGTTTGACGGTACGCCGCTCTCGCTGTTTGCGCACGCGGCATTGATGCATGGATTGGTGCATTCCTGTACAAGCCGGTTAGGCACCTGGTTCCGTGCTGTCATCCTCTGTCAGCTCCCAGCGCAGACCCTGAGCCTGCTTGTATCTGCCTCACACATCTGTCGCACCTCACTGCCAGCGTGCTGCAAAGTGTCACGTCTGGAACGCAACTGCCTGCCAACACATATCAATGTGTAGGTGTTCAATGCGCTAGTTGTACGGTCTTTGTAAATGCCAGCAACTCAGAATGTCAGCGTAAAAGAACTGCCACTGTTCGCGCAGGCCACGGAGGGCCCGGCGCGGCGGCTTTTGTCCAGGAAAACCTGTGGAAGACGCTGCAGTCGAACAACAAGTTCGACTCCGACATCAAGAATGCCCTGGGTCCGCATTCTCATTGATAGCGGCACCTGGTTGCACGCGGTGACTGCCACTCTGATAATTCCACTATTTTACATCGTCTGCCGCTCGAAACAGATTCCTGCTCGAAACAGAGACTTCCTGGTCTTGTCGCGCTCGAATCACTTTGTTGCCATACTGAGTGGAGGCGTTTGTGGAGACGGACAGGATTATCCTGTCGGGTAGAGCAGTCACGCGGGCCTCTTTTCTGCCGGTTTCTTGCATTTGACGCCCTTTACTCTCTGCCATCACAGAGCGGAGGCGTATGTGCAGACGCACGAGGCGTACCTGGCGGTCTTGGAGCATGCGTTGTCATCATGAAAGCACAACACCTTGTTCCACGTGTGAAAATGCTTTTCCGCTTTTGCCAAACAGTGGAGGCGTTTGTGGAGACGGACAAGGCGTACCTGGCGGACGAGGCCAACTCCAAGAAGGACGACGGCTGCACCGCCGTCGCCGCTGTGCTGCTGGACGACCGCCTCATCGTCGCCAACGTGGGCGACTCCCGCGCCGTGCTCTCCCGCAGCGGCAAGGGTGCGCATCGTTGTCTTGACAACAGGATGGGGCTGCTGTTCGCATCCTTGCATGCCAGGCGAGAACTGCCGGCATGGGCGATCTTCGTGCCGCGCGCTCTCGCAGCGGCAAGAGTGAGCCGTCACTGCTACGGTGCAGCAGTGTCGTGCTGCCCGAAAACACAGCGAGTGCCGCGTCTCTGTCTACCGTTTCTACCTGCCATCATCCCGTGAATGATCACACCGCCATCTCCCGTGAATGATCACAAACTAACTGCTCCGGGGAGCAGCAGCGCGTTGGGAAAGCTGGCAGCTGACAAATCCTCTCGTTTCCTCGAGCGTTTTGCCTTTCACTGACCGATAGGTTTCATCATGTCCTTGCAGCGCACCCCATGAGCGAGGACCACTTGCCCACCGCGTGGATGAGCGGCAGCGTATCGAGGAGGCCGGCGGCGTCAACTCATTTCTTTCTGTCGATTTTAAAATTTCTCCTGTTGTCTCTCTAATACCTTCTTGGCCTGCAGCGTACCCCGTGGGCGAGGACCACAAGCTCACCGCGCAGATGCGCGGCCGCGCAGATGAGCGGCAGCTCATTGAGGAGGCCGGTGGCGTCAACTTTCTGGTTCCTGATGAGTGTTTCGTATCTATTCTTTACCATTCACATCTCCATATTTCCTGCAGCGTACCCCATGAGCGAGGACCACAAGCCAAACCGCGCGGACGAGCGGCAGCGCATCGAGGAGGCCGGCGGTGTCGTTGTCTGGGCCGGCACCTGGCGCGTCGGCGGCGTGCTCGCAGGTAAATACATTGTTTTAAGATATCACAAGGTTTGCCAACCCCTGCGCAGCCATCTGAGTTCCAGGGATGCAAGTCATGCACAGCTGGCATGAAGAGCTGCCCACGCGATTCGCTGAATCAGTCCTTGGTCGCGCAGCCGGCGCCTGCTGGACTATTGGCTGGCAGCCAAACACTCGAATCCTGCCTTCGCATGATTGTTCAAAGTTTGGCGAGCGGCCGCTGAAGCACCTGCAACCCTGAGTCGGACATACTGGAGGACACACTGTTTGGTGTTGTGCGACATGCGTCTTACCGAAAACATCCGCTTTTACAGGCAGTGTTGCGCGCCTTGCTGAGCTGACACAAAGTCCACGTCCGCCCGATTCTCAACCGAATCTGGATCCCAACCACTCTGGTTCCCGCAAGTTTAGTACTCAGAATTGGGGTTTTGGGTGCTAGGGTGCATGGACGTGGACTTTGTGTTGGGCTAGCTTGGCAACTGGTTGCTGAAGACGTGTGCCGTCGCAGAGCCCGGTGTGTCGGAAGGAGACAACGGTGTCTGGCGGTGCTCGAAACAGATCGCCGCGCTTCCAACAGGTGTCTGCTGGTTTTCAACGCAGTCTCGCGCGCCTTCGGCGACCGCCTGCTGAAGCAGTACGTGGTGGCCCAACCCGATGTGCTGGAGGAGAGCCTGACGGGCGACGACACGCTGCTCATCATGGCGACGGACGGCCTGTGGGATGTCATCAGCAACCAGGACGCCATCGGCCTGGTCCGGGTAAGGATTCTGGCCTTTCTGGATCAGAGGCGG